>Ga0209187_1000095_pt1 | contig 198585 bp, 145 predicted proteins | sample BantaG_FD_187430 | JGI IMG/M metagenome (GOLD analysis project Ga0209187, IMG submission 187430) | Marine algal microbial communities from Bantry Bay, Ireland - BantryBay_4 metaG (SPAdes) (version 2) | ecosystem: Host-associated > Algae > Red algae > Unclassified | place: Bantry Bay, Ireland... | reverse complement strand
CCAATTCTAGTTTAGAATGACGGTAATTATTTATTTTGTTCTTCATGTTCCTTCGTTAAAAAGCCTCGCCGAACCTATGGGTTCGCCTACGTTTTTTGCCTTGATCCATTTTGAACAATTCTAAATACTTTTCCGTCATCTAAAAATAGAAATGGTATTACATAATTGATATAAATAATAAATATTGATCTATTTGTGAACTATTTCTTCTAACTTCATTGTTTAAATTAGTGTTAAGTGTGTTACCTATTTCAATTGACCCCTAAAAATCACTTGAATTTTTCACCACTTAACAAGTTTAAATTTGTGGATATTAACTCCACTTATAGTATCAGTGATGAGCTAATAGTAAGGTTAATCCATAGTTTCAGTATGTAGTTTCATTTTTATGAAATTTACATTAATCGATTAGAGAGGTTCTGGTAAGACCTCTCTTTTTTTTTTATTCTTAGGCTTTTCATATTGAATATTTTCAGAGAAACATAATATATACACTTAAGCTTATTTTGTATATTTCTTTCTAAATATACACGATGGATAATAACAAACTTTACGATGATCTCATCCATAAGGGCGAGGATAGAAAGAATTACTATAATGCTATTGCACCACCCATTATTCAGACAAGTAATTTTAGATTCGATAGTATAGGCCATATGCGTAATTCTATTACTGATGAACTGAATGCACATATATATACCAGAGGAAATAATCCTACTACCGAGATACTCAGAAAGAAACTGGCGTCTCTAGAGCATACTGATGACGCACTTGTTACAGGTAGCGGTGTTGCTGCAATAAGTATAGCCGTAATAGCCAATGTAAACCAAGGAGATCATATCATCTGTGTAGACCACCCATACAGCTGGACGTACAAGCTCTTTACAAGTTTTCTTACGCGATTCGGTGTAAGTTGTACTTTTGTAGATGGTAGGGAAATATCTAATATTGAAAAAGCTATTCAAGACAACACAAGACTACTGTACCTCGAAAGTCCTAATTCTGCAACCTTCGAATTACAAGACCTTTCTGCATGTGCCACACTTGCAAGGAAACATAATATTATAACCGTAATAGATAATAGCTACGCAACTCCATTATATCAAAATCCAGCTGATCACGGAATAGACCTAATCGTGCATTCTGGAACAAAATATCTTAATGGACACTCCGATGTTGTATTCGGTGCCGTGTGTGGAAGCAAAAAGATGATCGCTAAGATCTTTAAAAATGAGTTCATGACCTTAGGTACTATACTTTCTCCTAATGATGCTTTTCTAGTCATAAGAGGGCTAAGAACACTGGAGATGAGAATGAGATCTATAAAAGTGGTAACTAATCAACTCGTCAATTTCCTGGCAGAGCACCCTAAAGTAAGAAAAGTGATATACCCTGGCCATGAGAGCTTTCCACAATATGAACTAGCTATGAGTCAGATGAAAGGTGGAACAGGTTTGTTTTCTATCGTTTTAAATGTAGATGACAAAGAAAAGGTAAGACAATTTGTCCATGCACTACAGAAATTCATTATTGCCGTCAGCTGGGGCGGACATGAATCTCTATGCATGCCATACATCTGCTTTCATGATATGGAGGGCAAAGAAGATCACCACATAGACTGGAGATTAGTAAGGTTATCCGTAGGTTTCGAGTCATACGAATATCTGAAAGAAGACTTAGCAAATGCGCTGAACCAAATATAAAATTGACAATTTTATAGATTGACTAAGGTGTACCCTCCGCAGGTAGAAAGTCTAAGGATACAGAATTAATACAATATCTCAATCCTGTAGGTTTAGGACCATCTTCGAATACATGGCCTAGGTGTCCATCGCATCTGGCACATAGTACTTCTACCCTCTTATATCCTATATTAAAATCTACATCTTCTGCTATATGTTGATCCTTATATGGTTCGTAAAAACTAGGCCATCCTGTCCCTGATTTGAATTTTGTATCGCTCGAGAATAATTCTAGTCCGCAAGCTTTACATGTATATATTCCTTCTTGTTTAACAGTGAGTAAATCCCCACTGTGTGCTCTTTCTGTCCCCTTCTCTCTTAGCACATAATATTCCTTCTCATTCAGGACGGCTTTCCACTCCGCAGGTGATTTTACCACTTTCTTTATACCTGAAGATTTAGATTGCAATCTCTTAATGCCATCATTGGTAGGAACCACTTGTTCTTCATCTATAATTGTAGTTTCTACCATTTCTGTAGTCGGACTAGTCTTAGTTTTGACATCAGAAGATAACTCTCCTTTGTTAGATTTACATGCTGTAAAGGCTAGTAAAAGTGCTGTAGTAACTATCAGTATATTTTTCATAAAGAGTGTATTTAGTATGTTATTAATTTTCAGATTCACCTCTAAGGGCTGCATCTTGATCTTGAACAAATCCTACTATCTTTCTCATAGCTCTTACTATGGATAATAATAGAATGTAAGCAAATGTAAACACGAGAAACATCCACCTAAAGGCCCCCGCCTCATCTATCGTAATACCAGATACCCAGTACGCCAAACCAAAAAAGCATACGGCTAGGATGACATAACTTGCTATTGACATAAGCCAATACTTATTCTGATTAAGATAACTGAAGCTCAACATACAATTCACTAAAGCATAAAACAAAGCACCTGAAAATGCAATTTCCCAAGGAAAAACAGGATTAAAAGAATCTCCCATTACTCCCTTGTATACTATTAGAATAAGCGATACTAGAACAAGGACGCCACCTGCTTGGTGAAATGGACTTATCTTTTGCGCAAATATAGAACTGTCAGTCATAAGAATCGAACAACTATTTTAGCTTATTGTTTATGGTACCTATGAGATCGTACTCTGTAGCTTCCTCTATATTGACATAAGCAAAATCTCCTATTCTCACATAAGTGCTTTCCGCGGGTACAATTATTTCGTTATCTACCTCAGGAGAATCGTATTCGCTTCTACCTATAAAGCTGTCTCCTTCTTTTCTATCAAACAGTACCTTAAGCGTCTTCCCTACTTTTTCTTCATTCTTAGCAAGCGAGATATTTTGCTGGATTGCCATAATCCTACTAGCTCGCTCTTGTTTTACTTCTGCCGGAACATCATCTACTAGGTTGTGGGCAATTGTCCCCTCTTCATGAGAATACTGAAATACACCAAGCCTATCAAATTTCATATCTTCTATATAATTACAGAGATCCTGGAATTCTTCCTCTGTCTCTCCTGGAAATCCGACCAGCATAGTGGTTCTGATTGCAATATTAGGGACCTTTTCTTTAGCAAGCTTGATCAGGTCTCTTTGCTCTTGTTGGGTAATCTGTCTGCGCATCCGTTCTAGCACCGCATCGTTAGCATGTTGCAATGGAATATCTAAATAATTACACACCTTTTCCTGCCGCTCCATTACTTCAAAAATTTCTGCTGGAAACTTACTAGGGTATGCATAATGCAAGCGGATCCATTCTATACCCTCTACCTCGCATAAGGCATCTAACAATGCGGGAAGGGCCCTCTTTTTGTAAATATCTAATCCGTAATAAGTTAGTTCTTGGGCGATTAACATGATCTCCTTCACACCTTTTTTTGCTAGGCCTTTCGTTTCTAGAACTAGGTCTTCTATAGATTTAGAAATATGTTTTCCACGCATCAGTGGTATCGCGCAGAAAGAACAAGTTCTATTGCAGCCCTCTGATATTTTCAAAAAAGCATAATGCGTGTCCGTCGTTATAATACGCTCACCTATCAGCTCGTGCTTGTAATCTGCATTGAGCTTAGACAATAGAGATGGTAATTCTAGGGTCCCATAATATGCATCTACCTCAGGAATTTGCTCTTCTAGATTTTCTTTGTATCGCTCAGACAAACAACCTGTCACATAGAGTTTTTCTATATTGCCAGCTTTTTTTTCCTCCGCATATTCCAATATAGTATTGACAGATTCCTCTTTTGCTAGATCTATAAATCCGCAAGTATTTACAATGACAATCTCAGACGCATCAGAAGACTCATGCGTAACTTTATAATCATTTGCATCTAGTTGTGTGATAAGGTTTTCGGAATCCACCGTATTTTTAGAACAACCCAAGGTTATCACATTCACTCTTTCCTTCCTATACGTTTTTGTCTTCATATCAATATGTTATCCGAATTGCGGTATTTTATTCAGAAAAGACAAATATAGCTTATAAAAATATTTAATTTTAACCTGCGTTACTTAAGTAATACAAAATGTAAAAGTTTATGGATACCAACTTATTAAAAACAAAACGATTCCTAATTCTAACTTGCCTGCTATTCGTTGTTTTCGCATCTACCTATGCTCAGGTGGGTGTAAGTCTCAAGTGGAATTCTAATAACTATTCCAGCCTAGGTGAAGGTCTTGCCACTGAGAATGAGGTTTTCGGTAGTTCTTATGAAATAGGAGTCAATTATTGGTTCAGACTTAAGAATAAAAGAATAGAGTTTTTACCTGAAATTGCTGTAGCTCATGCCAGTAAAGAACAGGTACTTACAAGTCCACTTGAATCTTCTGCAACGGAGCTATCGTTGAGGGCTTATTTTATAAATTTCCATACAAACATCTATCTTCTGGATCTTGCTAATGATTGCGATTGTCCAACTTTCTCAAAAGATGGAAACAAGTTAAGCAAAGGCTTTCATCTGATTATTAGCCCAGGGTATGGGTTAACGGATTACAGTATTGATCCGACTATTGACCCTGTAGGAGCGTCGGATCTTAACTTCTTGTTAAGCACCTTTAAGCTAGGTTTAGGTGCAGGATTTGACATAGGTATAAACAACCTACTCACGCTTACACCTCACATACTTTACAATAGATATTTCATAGGGGGGACTTCTTTTCTTGGTATCGAGGAGGGATTAGAATACTCTAATAGCTCACAACTACAGTTTGGACTTAGGCTTATTTTAAGGCCTGATTATGTCAAAAATTTTGGTTACAGATAATCAATCAGCTTAGAATTTTTGAAGCGAAGTAGTTCATCATATTCTCTAGCTCTAGGTTCACCTTCTTTCTTTTTTTTATATCTGTCAATTTAGGGAGATGCTCCGCAAAGAACATCTGGTTATTCGCCATTTCTAGTAAGTTACTACTTAGACTTTTACAGTATGGGAATCCAGGTTTTAGATCTAGTATGATACCAGATAGCAATTTTACTAAATTTTTGTAACTCAGGTATAGACCTATCTTGTTCTCAGAATCTATATTGTGAACATGGTATGATTTAGAACCCTCACTTATGACAATTTTATGTAGAATATTCTCATTGATGTAGGATGTCAATGGAGATTCCTTAGAGGCATTGACAATATTGTGAATTGCAATTTCTAACTTTTGCTTTGGATCTGTTACATTATTTAGATTGAACTCTATAAGGTAGTGTACCCATTCGTAATACCAGGAAGTAAGGTAGACAAGCAACATGTGCTTATTATCAAAATATCGATATATGGACTTCTCTACAGAGCCTATAGCTATAGCTAATTTTTTAAAAGTAAAATCTTCAAATCCCAATTCATCCAACAGTAAAATACTGTGTTGCAATATTTTACGTCCCAGATCTGTCAACTGAGGATCTCTGATATAGAGATGATTATTCATCTGGAATTTAATATCAAGAATCATTTTTTTATTCTTTGTATGCGCCCCATGCAACCACAATATAAACAAAAGCGCAAAACTCTAGAACATTCATGACAGTAATACTGTCTTTAATGATAATTGTGCTATATTTGGTTTATAAGTTAAGATTAATGAAAATTTTCTATGCTCTATTATTCGTTCTATCTATAGTCTCTAGCGACTTAGTTAGCAATCTGTTAGTGTGGGAAGCGATAGATACTTTCATACTCGATCTATCCCCCGAAAACGGAAATGATAGTGAACCTACAGATACTAGTGAGTCAGAAAACAAAGTAGATTTTTTCCAAGATTTCCATGTGAACCTTCTTGAGAATGAAAAAAAATCAAACAGCACTCTAGCTCTAAATAGTTCTTTCTATAGCATCAGTTTTCAAGAACTATTCAGTCCTCCCCCAGATTTATATCTTAGGCTAGTTTATCAGCAACAGTTTATCAGCAACAGAGATCTTTCAACTATATCTATGAATAATAGTTGACACTAATATTTCAAAAATCAAAATAATTATATAATGAGTCAGTCGCAGTCTCCGAGTCTATTCGGGAACCTTAAGAATGATATACCATCCAGTATCGTCGTATTTTTTGTAGCCTTGCCTCTTTGCCTAGGTATAGCCTTAGCCAGTGGAGCCCCATTGTTTTCTGGTGTTATTGCTGGTATAATAGGAGGTATAGTTGTGGGTGCTATAAGCGGATCACAGATAGGCGTCAGCGGACCAGCAGCTGGATTAGCTGCTATTGTCCTCACTGCCATCGGTACTTTAGGAGGATTCGAAAACTTTTTACTAGCAGTTGTATTAGGCGGTCTCATACAAATTGTGTTCGGTATACTCAAGGCAGGAGTTATAGGATATTACTTCCCTTCCTCCGTTATTAAAGGTATGCTTACTGGTATAGGTATAATTATCATCCTGAAGCAAATACCTCACTTCTTTGGATATGATGCAGACCCCGAGGGAGATTTTGCCTTTTTCCAAGTAGACGGAGAAAATACGTTTTCAGAAATCTTTGTCATGATTAACAATATAAGTATAGGGCCAACTTTAGTTGCTATATTAGGTCTTGCTATCATATTATTGTGGGATAAAGTATTATCAAAGAAGGCAAAGATTTTCCAAATTATTCAAGGACCGTTTGTCGCTGTTGTTGTAGGAATTGCATTTTATCTACTTACTAAAAATAATGCACAACTAGCTATCGATAGCTCGCACTTAGTGAGTGTTCCTATTCCATCAGATTTTGATTCTTTTCTTGGGCAGTTTAGTTTACCTAACTTCAGTCAGATAACTAATCCTGCCATATGGGTTACTGCATTCACTATAGCACTGGTTGCAAGTCTAGAAACACTACTCTGTGTGGAAGCTACCGACAAGTTAGATCCAGACAAAAGGGTCACGCCGACTAACAGAGAACTTATAGCTCAGGGAACCGGGAACGTACTATCTGGCATGATTGGAGGACTACCTATCACGCAGGTTATCGTGAGAAGTTCTGCTAATATTCAGTCTGGCGGGAAAACTAAATTATCCGCTATCATACATGGATTTTTATTACTATTCTCAGTAGTACTAATACCTAATCTGCTGAACATGATACCACTATCTGTACTGGCAGCAATATTACTCATCGTAGGGTTCAAGCTAGCGAAGCCTAGATTATTTAAGACGATATATCACCAGGGATGGAAACAGTTTGTGCCATTTATAGTGACTGTAATTGGCATTATTTTCTCAGATTTATTGATCGGTATAGGACTAGGTCTACTAGTGGGCATCGTTGTGATCTTATATAAGAGTTACCAGAACTCTCACTTCCTACATATAGAAGACAAAAGTAATGGTAAGAAAAGAATGAAAATGACCCTAGCGGAAGAAGTTACGTTTTTTAACAAAGGGGCAATCTTAAAAGAATTAGAAAGTCTACCTAGAGATTCTTACCTAGAATTAGATGTGAGAGCGACACGATTTTTAGATTATGATATTATAGAGATACTAGAAAACTTTTCTGAACAAGCGGCGAATAAAAACATTGACATAAAACTGATCTCGGAAAGAGGCATAATAGAAAATCCAAAAAGCTATCTCGAGTTTTTTGATCTGAAACCTCCTAGCTAGGAGCTGTTGTGGCATACACTAAACTTACAAGAGAGCAGTATGATAAATCTTTATGTATATCTGGAATGGTCTATTAAATTCATATATTTAGTTGGAAGTTTGGGTACGTACACAAATTAAAGCTAATTATGAAAGGTTTATTTGATTTTTCTCACTTTAAGGGTGATTTGTTTGGAGGTATAACGGCAGGTATTGTTGCTTTACCTTTAGCCTTGGCCTTTGGTGTTAGCTCTGGATTAGGTCCTAGTGCCGGTCTTTATGGTGCTATTTTTGTAAGTTTCTTTGCCGCATTATTTGGAGGGACAAATACGCAGATCTCAGGACCTACTGCTCCCATGACAGCAGTAAGTATGGTCGTTATCGCAGGTATTATAGCCTCTTTTGGCGGAGTCATCGATAAGGCCTTACCTGCGATCCTCACGGTATTCTTCATTGCGGGATTATTTCAGATAGTACTTGGGTTACTTGGATTGGGAAAGTATATTAAGTATATCCCCTACCCAGTGGTCTCTGGATTTATGACGGCGATAGGTTTAATTATACTTCTTACACAGATCTTACCCTCCCTAGGCTATTATCCTAAGGAGGATACTGAGTTTGTAAACCAGTTTAAACCTTATGCTGAAGAAATAATTCTCGATAACATCCTCAAAGATGAAGCTGGAGAAGGTATACTTGTATTAGAGAATTTCAAAGAAACGATAGAACGGGCCAAGGATATTTCTCCTGCTCAGATACTAAAAGAGTCTCAGACTCTTGCCAGGAAAGAAGCGTCTGGTGTCATAGGTGCGATAAGAGTTTTTCCTAGAGCATTAAGAAATGTAAATTGGCTGGAACTCATCTTAGCACTAGGTACAATATTTATCATCTACGCATTTAAACGTATTACTAAGGTTATACCTAGCACGCTTGTTGCCCTATTAGTCATGTCTGGAATAGCATATGGATTTGGCTTACCATACCGTCCTATAGAACAGATACCCAGTGGATTGCCACGGGTAAATCTCGGTATATTCACCTCCTTCAGCCTCAGTGCTATTTCGCCATATATCTTTACAGCACTTACGCTTGCTCTTCTAGGTGCGATAGATTCGTTGCTGACATCTGTCGTGGCAGATAATATGACTAGGACTAAACACAAGCCAAATAAGGAACTCGTCGGTCAGGGGATTGGAAATTCTATCGCTTCATTATTTGGTGGAATACCTGGCGCCGGTGCTACTATACGAACGGTAGTCAATATAAATGCTGGTGGCAAAACAAGATTATCAGGTATGATGGCCGGTATTTTGCTGTTTATAATACTTGTATCCTTAGGACCCGTAGCATCACAAATTCCAGCTGCAGTACTTGCCGGCATACTTATAACGGTAGGTATAGGCGTTATGGACTACAAGGGGTTAAAAGCGATTCCTAGTATGCCAAGACCTGAGGTATTTGTCATGATTCTTGTTCTTGTTTTATCAACCGTATGGAATCTTGTCTTCGCCGTAGGTATCGGGCTTATAATAGCCTCTCTTATGTTTATGAAAAAGATGGGTGATCTTACTGCTAAGAATTCGAATATAAAATCCCTATCAGATGAAAAATTATGGGATGATGAATTAGATTTTCCGAAAGAACTCAAAGAGGAAGTATTTATTAAACATGTAAAAGGTCCATTATTTTTTGGGTCAACAAATGACTTCCAACAATTAGTTGCGAGGATTCCTGACACCGCCTCTGTGGTTATTTTTAGATTAGAGAAAATGCAGTATTTAGATCAGTCAGGACTTTATGCCATGGAAGATGTGCTTATAGACCTATGTGGAGATGACATCAATGTACTACTTGTCAATATCCCAGAACAACCCAGGTATATGATGGAAAGAATAGATATTATTCCAGACCTTATACCTAATCATCACTTGTTTGAGAATTTTAAAGAATGCCTAAAATGGGTAAAAGAAAATGTGGAAGATATCCACGGCCCAAAGTTTACAAATACAAAGAATATTTAATACTAAAATTAGAAAATAATGAAAGCACTTACTAAAGCCACACAGGGAGAAATCAGTCCTGACAAAGCTATCCAGATGTTACAAGATGGAAATGCAAGATTCATAGAAACTAAACAAGTTAACAGAGACCTGCTAAACCAAGTATCAGATACTAGCGTAGGACAATTCCCCTATGCCGTTCTACTTAGCTGTATAGATTCTAGAGTGCCTGCGGAACTTGTATTTGATCAGGGTATCGGTGATATTTTTAATGTTAGAGTAGCTGGTAATATTGTCAATGAAGATGTACTAGGATCCATAGAATATTCTTGTAAAGTAGCTGGATCTAAACTGGTATTAGTCCTAGGTCACTCTAGTTGTGGAGCTGTAACTGCAGCATGCAAAAAAGTAGAGTTAGGAAACATCACTCACCTATTGTCTAAGATAACACCTGCAGTAGAAAAAATAGCTGCTACGAATCCAGATATGAACGCAGAAACAATAGAGCTAGTTGTAGAGGAAAATGTTAGAATGTCAATAGAAAACATAAGAGCAAAAAGTCCCATCCTAAACGAAATGGAAATGGCAGGAGAGATCAAGATAATTGGCGGTATATACAGTGTCGCAACAGGAAAAGTAAGCTTTATGTAAACCAATGAGAGCAAGAAAGGAGGGCGTAAAAAATTCTCCTTTCTCTATTATAATTTTAGTTTTCTAAACACCTCCCATAATACAATCCCTCCGCATACCGCAACATTAAAGGAATGCTTAGTTCCATACTGAGGAATCTCGACAGCTAAATCTAGATCAGAAAGAATCGCATCTGACAAGCCATTCACTTCATTTCCAAAGACCAAAGCTAGAGGTCCATCAGGTATATATTTTTCTAGACTTATAGAATGGTTTGTTTGCTCGACTCCTACTATCTGATATCCTTGTTTCTTAAGTGCTGAGACAGCATCCTTTATACATTTTTCATGTTTCCATTTTACAGACTCCGTTGCACCTATAGCTGTTTTTGTTATTTCTTTATTAGGAGGGAAAGAAGATATCCCACATAGAATTATTTCTTTTACTGCAAGAGCATCACTTGTCCTGAAAAAAGAACCTACATTCCCTGCCGATCTCAGATTATCCAGTACCACTACTACATCTAGCTTAGGAATATTTTTGTATTCCGCGATGGTGGATCTATTCAGTTCTGTAAGTTTCAGCTTTCTCATCTTCTCTTGTACAATTTTATAAAAACGCCTTGTATTTCTTCTTGGTATATCTTGTCCCACTTCTTATCTAAAATATTTATTTCCGCATCAGAAAAATCATTCATGATATTAGAGTAAAGAATGTACTTATCTTGATTAATATCATAAGCTTTATAACCAGCTGCAGATGAAGATAGTGTTAGATTTCTGAGGGAATTTTTCATCGGAAAAGCTGTACCTATATCATTGACATATATACTCTGCTGTTCTACAAAAACTGAAACATTTTCTTGTAGTCTGTAGAACGGAAAATGTGCCAATGTAGCGTCCCATCCTTGAGCGATTTTCTCAGGATACACCCAGAAATTCCCAGAACATATGATTAGCGAAATTAAGATTATTAACTGCTTAGCTTTTTTCTTCATAGCTAGTAGGGCTAGCAATATACCAGTAAGCTGTATAGGAAGAAAATACCTATGATTCATAAGACCTTCAAAAGGCAGAACCAATATAGCTAAGGCACAAACCAACAATAACAAAAGCAACACAAACTTTCTGTGTGAGCTAAATAATGTTCTTATATTCAGTAATATAATAAGCCATACGGCAAACATACTAAAGTCGCAAAGTCTCCAAATGTATAGTAATATATTCTTAGCAACGACAGGTATTGTAGCTATTTTAAAACTGGGCGACCATGGAGAATCACTGTGAAATCCGATCCACTGAGTACTATAATAGTGATATCCCTGATATCCCGAAAACAATAATATGCCGGGGAGGAAAAAAACAGTTTGTTGTATAGCAGCAGTCCAGCTAGCCTTTTCCATTTTACATAAAAATAACTGCCACACCATCAACGTTCCTGCTAAGGCAAAACCTCTTATACTGATTATACATAATATAACTGATCCTAAAAGAACAAGCACGCTTTTTTTTCTAATTATTCCAAGGAGGCAAATCAAGAAACCGTTTACTAAAATAATATCTGGACTAACTAATATAGAATGACCAATATAGAACGGACAAGCAAATAGTATAATAGAAAACCAGATACCCCGAATTCCTAAAACCGCATATCCAATTAAATAAGAAACTACTATATTAGCAACAAGAAAAGGAACCATACTGTAATGGCTTACAGGAAGACTTAGCCCAAAAATGTTCCAGCAAAATGCCTGGTACATCCCAAAAAAAGGAGGGTGACCACTATCCATTTCTTTTGGTAGCAAAAAACTACTCATTCCGTTATCGAAAAAGTATAGACCATGCTTAGCGGCAAACTGTACGGTATCCCAAAAGAAAATATGATCTCTACTTATAAAAACTAGAAACACCTGAACAAAGATCAAAACGCTCAGCACGAAATAATCTATACGCCGATTATGGGTTCTGTGATTTTTTATAATCTATTGCTGCTTTTACGAAAGTAAGGAATAGTGGATGAGGATTTGCGACAGTGCTCTTCAGCTCAGGGTGGTATTGCACACCTAGGAAAAATGGATGATCTTCTAGCTCCATAACCTCCACGAGATTTCGTTTGGGATTTATACCCGTAGCTAAAAATCCAGCTTTTTCCATATCCCCGAGATATTTATTATTGAACTCGTATCTATGTCTATGTCGTTCTGAAATTTCAGATCTCCCATATGCTTTATATGCTTTAGATCCTCTTTTTAGTTTACAATCATAGGCCCCTAGTCTCATCGTACCTCCTTTCTCCTTTATCTTTTTCTGATCTTCCATAAGGTCGATTACAGGATTTTTTGCTTTGGGGTTAACCTCAGCTGACTTAGCATCTTTAATCTTAAGCACATTTTTTGCGAATTCCACGACAGCACATTGCAATCCTAGACAGATTCCGAAGAATGGTATTTTATTAACTCTCACATACTCTATACCTATAATCTTACCGTCTACTCCTCTTTCTCCGAATCCTGGAGCCACTAAGACACCATCTAGATGTTTAAGAATAGATTCTACAGAGTCTTTAGTTATAGATTCAGAATGTATCGGAATAATTTTTACCTCACATTCATTGATAGCTCCCGAGTGGACAAAAGCTTCATATATAGATTTATAAGCATCTTGTAATTCATTATATTTTCCTACAAGACCTATGGTAACTTCTTGGGTAGGGTTTTTTAGTTTACCTAGGAATTCTTTCCAGTATTGTAGATCTGGATCTTTCCCTTTTTTCATGTCTAGTTTTTTCAAGACTATTCTATCCAGTTTTTCCTTCAGCATAAGTAAGGGAACGTCATATATTGTCTCCGCATCTAAGGCTTCTATAACACAATTCCTATCTACGTTACAGAATAAGGCTAACTTGTTTCGCATCTCCTTAGTAAGGGATTGCTCTGTTCTGCATACTAATATCTCTGGTTGTATACCTATAGATAGTAATTCCTTCACTGAATGCTGAGTAGGTTTTGTTTTCAGCTCCTTCGCTGCCTTGAGATAAGGGATGAGGGTAAGATGTATAACCATAACATTTTTCTTACCTAGCTCCTGACGCAGTTGTCTAAGCGCTTCTAGATATGGAAGAGATTCTATATCCCCTACTGTACCTCCTATTTCTGTAATTATTATGTCAAATTTACCTTCATCTTCCAGTAACCTAATCCTCCTCTTAATCTCATCTGTAATATGTGGGATAACTTGTACGGTTTTCCCTAGATAATCTCCAGCTCTTTCTTTGTTAATTACCGTCTGATAGATTCTCCCAGTAGTCACATTATTGGCTTGAGATGTAGGTATATTAAGAAAGCGTTCATAATGCCCCAGATCTAAATCTGTTTCTGCTCCGTCGTCTGTAACATAACATTCTCCATGTTCATAAGGGTTAAGTGTGCCGGGATCTACATTAATGTAGGGATCTAGCTTCTGGATCGTGACCTGAAAACCTCTTGCTTGCAAAACTTTAGCTAGAGATGCTGAAATAATACCTTTACCTAAGGATGATGTGACACCTCCCGTAACAAATACATGTTTAGACATTTGCAGATTTTTTAGATGAGAATCGTTAGATTCATTACGGGAAACAAAGTTATCTAATTATAATTTCTAAAGAAGTTTTTACCGATATTTTAAAGAAGTTATCTGTCTAAGCTTAGTTATGTTTTCTAAATATTATCTTTTTACAAAATTGCAATACTTAACAATCAGTTAACATTACAAAATTAATTTTACAACGTTTAAAATTGCAAACTTAAACTAGACGTTCTGAGACTTTTGATTTTGCTACTATTGGTAGTGGTTTTGGCCATAAATGTAAACGGCCAAATACAGGCTGATAAATTTGGAAAAGGAATTAAATTCGAAGGCCAAGACTCGAGTTATTTAGTAAAGTTTGGATTTAGATTCCAGAATTTAGCTGTTGGTCAGTGGAATATCATAGATGGTTCTCTTCAGGACTACTCATCAGAGATCCTCATAAGACGTTCGCGATTGAAATTCAGTGGATTCGCTCATGATCCTCGGCTTACTTTTAATCTTGAACTTGGTTTGACAAATCGAGACTTAAGTGGTGGTTCGGCAACGGAATTTAGAAATTCTCCAAATCTTGTTCTAAATGCATACATAGCGTATAAATTTACCAAGACCCTAACCATACAATTCGGACAACATAAATTACCCGGAAATAGGGAACGAGTAATTTCTTCAGGAGATCTACAATTTGTAGGAAGATCTAGGTTAAATTCGAGATTTAATATAGACCGAGATGTAGGTTTTCAGCTTTTTAACGAACATACTTTGGGTTCTGAATTTTTTATAAAAGAATCGATAGCTCTGAGCCAAGGAGAAGGTAGGAATGTGACGGAAGGTCATTATGGGGCATATAATATTACTTTGAGAGCGGAATTCTATCCTTTGGGTAGTTTTCAGTCCGAAGGTGACTACGTAGGATCAGCAATAAAAAGAGAAGAGAGACCCAAGTTAGCGGTAGGATTTACTTATGATATGAACAATAATGCAGTTAGAGAAAGAGGACAGCTAGGAAATTTTATTATTGACAATGATGGTAATTACTTAGGTCGAGATCTTAATACATTTTTTATGGATTGTATGTTTAAGTACAAAAGCATTTCTTTTATGGGTGAATATGCTTACAAAAAAACCGCTAATGACGATTCCTTTGTCATAGTGGACGGAGAAGAAATAGGCACATACTATACTGGGAATGGACTAAATCTACAAGTAGGCTATATGCTCGACACCAACTGGGAAATTGCAACAAGATATACAGACATAAACCCTGATGAAGGCATAGATACTCCAGAAGAAAGATATACCTTAGGACTATCTAAGTTTATCGTGGGACATGAACTAAAAATCCAGATGGACCTAACTTATAGAAACAGAGATGGCAGAGACAATGGTCTTATCGCTAGATTACAGACGGAAATACATTTTTAAATTACTAACCAAGGATTTACAAGCTAACAAAACTAACTACTCATGGATTTTGGTTTTTCTGACATCGTACAAATAGTGGGTTCTCTCGCATTCTTTATCTACGGAATGAAAATGATGAGTGACGGAATACAACGAGCTGCAGGATCTCAGCTTAGAAACATTCTTAGAACAATGACTAAGAATAGATATCTGGGTGTATTCACGGGTTTTCTTACCACCGCGCTCGTGCAGTCTTCCTCTGCAACTACCGTAATGACTGTAAGTTTTGTAAACGCAGGATTACTAACACTAGTAGAATCTGCAGGTGTCATGATGGGGGCTAATATAGGAACTACTATTACTGGTTGGATTGTATCCTATCTAGGCTTTAAGATAAAACTTAGTGCCTACTCTATTCCTCTATTTGCGATAGGTGTACCTATGTTGTTTTCTAACAAGGCTAAACTAAAGTACTGGGGAGAATTCTTGATTGGTTTTGCAATACTATTTTTAGGATTAAGTTTCTTAAAAGGTTCTGTTCCTGATATAAAAGGAAATCCGGAAGTACTCGACTTCCTACATATTTTTACAGAGTGGGGTTTTTTCTCACGATTGTTTTTTGTACTTGTAGGAACAGTTGTTACTATAGTTGTGCAGTCTTCTAGTGCTGCCATGGCCATAACACTTACCATGTGTGCGCAGGGATGGCTACCTTTTGAAGTTGCAGCTGCTATGATCTTGGGAGAAAACATCGGTACGACCATAACAGCAGAAGTTGCATCTCTAGTGGGTAATACCGCTGCTAAAAGATCTGCAAGAATACATTCTGTCTTTAATATCATAGGCGTAATCTGGATGGTAATTCTATTACCTTATATTCTACCCGTCTTAACAGGATTTATGCAGAGCAATTTTGGTCATGTTGACGCGTATACCTCAGCTGAGGATTTGCCCCTAGCCTTATCTGCTTTCCATACTTTCTTTAATCTCACAAATGTAATTTTGTTGATAGGTTTTGTGCCACTACTTGTCAAGGCAGCGATATGGAGTGTCAAAGATAAAGAGCAAGAAGATGAACACAGATTAAAGTTTATAGGTACCACTACATTGACACCTGAGTTGGCAACAGTAGAATTACAAAAAGAAACAGCCCATTTTGGAGAAGTGGCTAGTAAAATGTCTGGATACTTTAAAGAATTGCTGAATTCTACAGAAGATAAGAAACGTGGAAAGATGTTGAAGAAATTAAAGAAATATGAAAAGATAACAGACCGAATGGAAATAGAACTTACAGAATTTGTAACGAAACTTTCTAATCAAGAAATAACACCATATACGTCAACTAAACTTAGAGGCATCCTCAATGTCACAAATGACCTAGAAAGAATAGGTGATATATATTACCAGATGTCAAAAACAGTAGAAACTAAAAACGAAGGAAAAACTTACTTCACGCCAGATCAAAGAGAAAATCTAAACACTATGATCAGCCTTATAGATAATGCATTCACTATCATGGTTGCTAATCTCAATCAGACTAAGTATGATGATGTGTCTATTAAAGATGCAAAAGCTCAAGAAAAGCTAATCAATCAGTATAGAAACGAATTACGTCAAGCTAATCTTAGCCAGTTAGGTACAAAAGATTATAATGTAAATGCTGCTATGACTTATAATAATCTTTTCTCTTCTCTAGAAAAAATAGGGGATCATATTATCAATGTAACCGAATCTATCACAGGAGAAATATAAAATGGGTGAAGTTTTTAGATTTTTTTTCCAGCTCGGAATTATAGCATTTGGAGGACCAGCAGCTCATATAGCACTCATGCGAGATGAGCTGGTGGATAAGAAAAAGTGGATGACGGATGAGGAGTTCCTCGATTACATGGGGATAACTAATCTAGTACCGGGACCTAATTCTACCGAGATGACCATGCACTGTGGACATCATCGTGCGGGTGTGGGAGGTCTGTTTACAGCAGGTGCAGCCTTTATATTTCCTGCTGTTGTCATTACCTTACTCGTAGCCTATTTCTTTGAGCAAGTCTCCGCTATAGATTGGGTAGTGCCTATTATAAATGGAATCAAAGCAGCCGTAATTTCTTTTATAATCGGAGCCATTATCAAGCTAGGAAAGAAGTCTCTAAAAAACAATCTTCTTATCATACCTGGCCTCGCTGTTCTGGTAGCCAGTTTTTTTGGTGTCAATGAAATTATCTGTATTCTTACGGCTGGCCTCATCTGGATGCTTGCTAAAATTTTAAAACCTGAACAGCTTACTGGAAGCTATATCATGCTACCACTCTTCAGCATGGCCATAGCACCTAATGAATACCTGAAGATGTTTCTTATATTCCTTAAAGTAGGAGCGGTGTTGTTCGGTAGTGGTTATGTATTATTTGCTTACCTCGACGGAGAACTTATAGATAAACTAGGATGGCTAACGCATTCTGATCTTGCCGAAGCAATTGCTATCGGACAGATTACGCCAGGCCCTGTATTGTCGACCTCTACTTTTATAGGGTATAAACTAGCAGGTTTCCAAGGTGCATTATTGAGTACATTAGGAATCTTCCTACCCTCTTTCTTTTACATTCTATTGCTAAGTAAGTATCTAGACAAAATCAAGTCGAATAAATATCTAAAGTACTTTCTGGAAGCTGTCAATGTAGCTGCGGTAGCTGTAATGATAGCAGTGAGTTATAGACTAGTAGAAAGTATCGTTGTGGACTGGAGAACGGCTCTTATTGCTATTATAAGTTTTGGAGTGTATTTCTACTTCAAAAAACTCAATGCTTTGTGGATCATTTTCGGAGGAGCTGTTGCAGGTTATTTATTATCTTTTGTATAATGATCTACTTTAATTTTTGTAAATAATTCATCAATCGATGCATTGCCTTTTCCATCGCATGCTTATCGAGAAACGAATATACAATTCTGTAATGCCCTTTCTTCTGATTCCCAAATCCTCTCCCTGGTGTCAGTAGTACACCTGTATGGTAATATATATTTGACCATAGAACTTCCTCGGCATCTTCCGTATTTTCGCTCAACCAAGGAGAAAGATCTATCCATATAAACAGACTTCCTCTAGAGGGAACATAAGCTACACTATTATCGCGTAGGATAGATATAACAGAGGCATAACGCTCTGTAAGTCTAAGCTTATTTTCTTTGACATAGGACTCTATAAAATCAAAATCAGAAAGTAACAAGCTTAATATCCATTGTGTAAAATTACTGACAAGATGTGGTGCGTTCAAATTTTTATAAGCAAGTCTAAATTCCTCATTCATAGAATATACAACACCTACTCTAAATCCTGAAATACCTAGATCTTTTGACAATCCATAAGTAAGGTGTAGGTAATCGCTCCTAAGCTTATGCATAATATTTGCGAAGGAATTAAATTTAATACTAGAACTATAATCTTGACTTATACTAGGATGGGATTCATCTATGATAGATAAGCCATATAATTCATTTACGACTAGATGAATTTCATTTTCTATACACCACCCTGCTATGATCTCTAACTGACCGATCGAGTAAATACCACCAGTCGGATTATCCGGACTTGTCAAAATCAACATCGATACTTTCTTACCCTGAGCCATAACAGCTTCCCTAGCATTATCTAACTGCTGAATATTCAAACATAGGCCATCTTTGATTTCTAATAATTCATAATGACTTTGGACATCATGCCTTTCTACAGTAGAGCGGTTAGCTATGTCCTGTGTGTAGACAGGGTAAGAAGGGGCAGGAATAAGACATACTTCCTCTTCATCACATAGCACCCAGGACAGAAGATCATAGACAGCTGTAGCTCCTGCTGAACAAATTATATGGTCAGGATCTATTTTAGTTTTACATAGAAATTTAGACATAAAGCTAGAGATGGCTTTTACAAAATCCTCTTGACCAGCAATGCCGGTGTAACTAGCAACCCACGATGGTATTTCATTAGACTTAAGTAATAATGAAATTTTATCAGACAATATCGTCCAAGACATTCTATTCTCAGCCATATTGATCGGGAATTTACCATCTGGATTATTCGTCTCATGATATAGATCATTTATGGCTTCAAAGTATAATTTAAAATCCGATCGCAATTCTGTAATAGCTGCCTTTTGCCCTCTGTTAGATATACTTGCCATAGATGCATTTCGTTTTATGGTTATAGGAGAATAAGCTAAATCTTATTTTTCCATAATTTTTTCTCAAAATAAAAATAAGGAGAAATTGCAAAATAGATAAATAGACACAAAAGTTAATCCATCTCATTACTTCAAATTATAAGAGTTCACATTTCACGATTGCAAAAAAATCAGATAATTCATTTTTTTTATTTGGCATGTATTAGGTTTTTAAGATATTTCTTTTGAAATATTTTGTATTTATGAAATTAAAAACTACCTTTCTTTCAGTCAGCTAGACATCAGTATTTTACTTCCTGGAAATAGTGTATAATACGATGTTCACCCTTCTAATATTTCCAATAAGTTATCCCTTTAAGTATACAGTTTGTTTATTTATTATTTTAATCTAGGAGATTGACGTTTCTCAGGACTATAATCAGTACGTACCAATTCTACTATAATTAATTTTCTGTTTTATAATTCTTGAATCAAATTGATTACAGGTCATGGGACATCGTATGCCTCCAACTAAACCACCTATTTTTATGAAAAATCTAATGCTACTATTATTATTGATTAACCTACTAGCTATTTCTTCGTTTGCACAGACGATCAAACCAAGTGATCTAGTTAGAGAACATCAGGATGCACTACAACGGGTCGACATGATAACGATCAATAGTAACCGAACCTCATATTCCGATTTCACTAAGTTGTCTTCTTATACAATGTTAGATATTGACTTAAATATACTTTCAGAATTAAGGACTAATTCTCCATCTGCCGTATCGATGAAGTTACCTTTAGGAGAATCGGAAACACTTGATTTGGAAATGGTTAAGGTAGATATTTTTTCTGACGACTTCACTGTCATAGAAGAGCCATCTGGTAAGATTATTGACATGGACAGAGGAACACACTATAGAGGAGTTATCAAAGGTACAGATAATTCACTTGTGTCCATCAGCATGTACGATAATGAAATAGCCGGATTTGTATCCCATCCTAAGCACCAAGGAAATTTTGTAATAGGACGAATGAAAGGTAATACAAAAAAAGAATCTACACACATGATTTATTTAGATGCAAATATGAAATTCGAAAAGGGAATAACCTGCCAAACAGATGATCAAGGAACGAGCTACACACGTGAAGACCTAGAACCTTCTGCCAGTTCGAGAGCACTGTCAGATTGTGTGAGATTATTGCTGGAAGTTGATTATAACATGTACCTAGAGTTAGGAGGTTCAACTGCAGCATCTAACAATTATATGAACACATTATTCAACGGTATCTCTACTATCTACGCTGGTGAGAATATTAATACTGTCTTTTCCCAATCCATATTCTGGAACAGTCCAAGTCCTTATTCTGGTAATGATGCATTTTCAATGCTAGGCTCATATCAAGCAAATAGAAATAACTTCAATGCAGATTTTGCTAACTTATTAACCAATATTAATTTCGGAGGTTACGCTGCTACTATAAATGGCATATGCGCCACGGAAAATAGTAGAATGTGCGTAAGCGGAGTCATTAATGATATCCAGAATGTTCCGACTTATTCTTTTGATGTTCAAATTGCAACGCATGAATTTGGTCATCTTTTTGGTTCTGCACATACTCATGGTTGCTATTGGAATGGTAATAATACTCAGATAGATGATTGTGCAAGTGTCAGTGGTAATCAAGAAGGGGCAAACTGTTATAATCCTAATAATCCAATCATTCCTAATAATGGTGGTACTATAATGTCTTATTGCTATAATAATCCAGTAGGTGTGAATTTCGCTAACGGATTTGGACCTCAGCCAGGGAATGCTATTCGTAATGCTGTCTCTGGAGGCTCATGTCTTCAGGCTTGTGGCGGAAATGAAGGATGCTCAGATAATGAACTCAGCCTGTTAATAACTACGGATCAATATCCGGGTGAGACAACTTGGACCGTGAAAAATAATGGTACAACCGTTGCATCTGGAGGACCATATAATGCAACAAATACAACTTATTCAGAAAGCATATGTGTAGCAGATGGATGCTATACATTCACCATTAATGATAGTTACGGCGACGGTATATGTTGCGCTTATGGAAATGGCTCTTACACATTGACAGGATCAAATGGAACGGTTATCCAAAATGGCGGTGATTTTTCATCTTCCGAAAGTACTGATTTCTGTGAACCTTCTGGAGGCTCTAGTAACTGTCTCGAGATAAATTTCAACAACTTCAACGTTGATTCTTACGGTGGTAACCAAGACCAAGGATCATCATCTGATCTAGAAAATGGAAACGGTCTAGTACTGAATAATAATGCATGGAAATCTATAGCATTGAACTATACTGTTACTTCTAATACCGTACTTGAATTTGAGTTTGGTTCAACAGCTCAGGGAGAAATTCATGGTATCGGATTTGATAATAATTCTGGAATATCATCAGGCCTAACATTCCAGATATATGGAACACAAAACTGGGGTAATAGAGATATCGATTATTCATCGATTGGGTATTGGCAATCATTTACGATTCCTGTTGGATCTTACTATACAGGTTCATTCAATAGACTATTCTTTACAAATGATCATGACGAAAGTCCTGGTGATGGAAATAGTTATTTCAGAAGTATTAAAATCTATGAGGGGAATTCTTGTAATCCTTCTGTATCCAATTCAGATATAGAAATTGCAACACGAAATGGCAATACAGCAATGGTAAATGGCTTACCGGATGAAGAAGGTGAAAGTTTTATTTCAGTATATCCGAATCCAGCTAGAGACATAGTAAATGTGAATATCATAAGTAGCATTGAAGAAACTTCTGTTCTTCAAATCTTCAATATAATGGGACAACTTGTGAATCAACAAAAGGTAAATTTAGTTCACGGAGATAATATCTACTCTTTATCGACAGAAGAACTTTCTTCTGGAAGCTATTTCGCTAAGTTGAATATCAACGGTAGAAATATACTAGAGAAAATAAGTATTCTTAAATAAAATAGTATTCAAAATATTATAAAAGCGGTTGACATTGATTTGTCACCCGCTTTTCTTATTTCAGTGCACAAAGGAATAACGCCAGAGGAGATACGATGATAGGCTTATTCGTATCGCTTATAAAAAATAGCATTGTTATTATGATATTATTTTCTTTACCGAGATAAATAAAATCAAATTTACAATCTATACATTTGAACTTCATATAATCATGCAATAGATACTATATTTACATTCAAACTTTATAAAATATGAATCAAGCTATATTAAAACTAGAGCCAATCGCATTATGGAAAAATTTCTCTAATCTTAATGCTGTCCCTAGAGCTTCTAAGAAAGAGGAACAAGTAATACAGTTTATGATGGATTACGGTAAAAGCCTTGGTTTAGAAACGATTAAGGATCATATAGGAAATGTAATTATCAAAAAACCTGCAACGCCAGGAATGGAAGACAGAATCACTGTTGTTATGCAGAGTCACCTGGACATGGTACATCAGAAAAATGCTGCCGTAGACTTTGACTTTGCAACGGAAGGTATTAAAATGGTGTATGATAATGATTGGATATCAGCAGAAGGCACAACTCTAGGCGCTGACAACGGTATAGGTGTAGCAACCATTATGGCCTTGCTTGAAGCTACTGAGATTCCGCACCCTGCAATAGAAGCCCTCTTTACTATAGACGAGGAGACAGGTATGACAGGTGCCCTAGAACTAAAAGGAGGAATGCTCACTGGAGGAATAATGCTCAATCTAGATACTGAGGATGATAATGAATTGACTATCGGTTGTGCAGGAGGCGTAGATATCACCTCGACAGGAAATTACTCCCAAGCAGACAATAAGCACACTAAAAGTTTCAAGCTTTCCGTCACAGGATTATCTGGAGGTCATTCTGGTATGGATATCCACAAGGGCCTGGGTAATGCGAACAAGATTATGAATAGAATCTTATTTGCTTTAGCTGCTCGATGTGATATTAGTGTTTCTGAAATAGATGGTGGAGGATTGAGGAATGCTATTCCCAGAGAATCGTTTGCGATAATATCTCATAATGATGTAGAGCTGCTTGAAGAAGCTGTAAAAGAAATGAGTCCAGCAATAATTACTGAACATAATACTACAGATCCTGATCTCACGATATCATTAGAAGAAGTGGAATTAAGAAAGACCTGTCTGGATGGGACGTTCCAAACTAATCTACTGAGATCTATCTATGCATGTCAAAATGGAATTTTTAGAATGAGCCCTGATGTAGAAGGACTTGTGCAAACTTCTAACAACTTGGCTAGAGTACTTGTAAAAGATGGAAAGTATCAAATTCTTTGCCTGACTAGAAGTTCGGTAGAATCAGAAAAGGATGAACTAGTAAAAACCATAACATCTCCCTTTCATATGTTAGGGGCTGAAGTAAGCACGAGCGGTACGTATCCAGGGTGGACACCTAAACCGTCGTCGGATATTGTAAAACTAATGTCTGAATTATATAAGAACAGATTTAATGAAGAACCGCATGTCAATGCCTGTCATGCAGGTCTGGAATGTGGTATACTTGGACAAAATTATCCAGAGATGGATATGATTTCATTTGGTCCTAATATCAGAGGCGCGCACTCCCCTGACGAAAAAGTTCAGGTGAGTTCCGTACAGAAATTCTGGGGTTACTTACTAGAAGTTTTAGAAAATTTTCCTAAGAAATAGAAACCATAAATAAAAAGGGGCAATTATTAGAAATTGCCCCTTTTTAATATCATACTTTATCTCTTAACCTACTTAAACTTTATTGGCAACGCTGCCCTTGTCTTATTCCATCCCACTATTAAGTGAACCGTCTTAGCATCTATTTCTTTGAACCTTATCGACAGTGCTTCTAGTACTTCCGTTTCTTGAGTGACAGGAACGGTGATACTTGCAACGTCTTGCTCTTCATCTCTATTAGCACTTCCCCATGCTGGAATATCTGTGTTAAATATAAATGTCCACTCTGTAGCATTTACCACAGCATATAGATTATATCTTCCCGCTCTGAGTTCTTTATCTCCGATCATCACACTTTGAAAGAAAGTAACTTCTGTAGATTCATTAGCACCCACTCTCCATATTTCTCCATATTTCAGTAATTCACCAAATATTTTCCTTCCTTTCATCATGGGTCTCCCATATGCTACCTGTACTTTAGGCGTAGCCGCTTCTAATTCTTCTGGCTTCAGATAATTACTGAATCTAGAGTTATCCGGATAATGCGCTAAATCTCCAGGACTTACATCTACACCAGGAAAACTTGCAACATTGAAGGCTACAGGAATGGCCACATTAGTATCCTCCCACTCTATTATCATATGTGCTGTATGGTCATCTATTTCTTTAAACCCTATGGCGAAATTTTCTCTAGTTTCTTTTGCTTTGTTAGTCATAACTTTCACACTAGCAACTGTTGCGTCTTGGTCTCTATTCTCATTACCCCATATGTGTCTCTGAGATGAAAAATTAACAACCCAATGATCTCTATTGACAAGAGCTGAAACCGTATAATATCCTGGATCTAGTGTAGCGCCTCCTACTTCTACTGCTTGGTAGAACAACACTTCAGTTGCCTCATTAGCACCTAGTCTCCATTCTTTTCCGTATGGCACCAGTGTACCAAAGACAACTCTGTCTTTCTTAGCGGGTGAAGAGTAACTTACCTTTACCTTAGGACTCATATTTCTATCATCTCCCTTTAGATAATTCCTCCAAGCAACCTTGGCTGGATAGTAAGAAAATTGTTGTGGACTTTTATCTAGTTCCGGCCATTCTGATTCCTGAGAAAAACCATCATTATTACTCAGCAGACTTGCTACAAGGAATAATAAAATTAAACTGTACTTCATTGATTATATTTTAAGTGAAAAGTTAAACCCTCGCATGTTTGTATACAAGTGATTTCATACAACGAATTTAAATTTTATATCTTCCCTAACATTAATCTATAACTAAAAATATATTTTTTTTATGGAATAATTATCTCTGCTGTCTCGATTAGAATAATATCAGAGATCTCAAATCAAAGTAGCTGCTGGAATGCATTGCTCCTATCTAGCGATAAACCCTGAAATAGTAGCTTTAAAATTTCAGGGTATACACTAGTAAATCTAGCATACATATTATCTATATTTGAGTAGATAAAAACTACACATTTTATATTTACAATAGCTCACTCCCCTCATTCAGAAAGTACTGTACATTATATATAAGAGAATTTTTCTGATTTTTTAACAATTTAAATAATGAAAGCGATTTTATACCTTCTAAATACCTGTGCGCTATCTATGCTTATTTGCAGCCAGACAGCTTATTGCAAGACTTATCAAAATATAAGTTTTTATAATAACACTGACCCTCTAACAAAAGACACTAGCCATTATCTTATTGCTCCCGTCACTGCTAAAATAATGAACGGAACTGTAGAGCTAAAATGGGAGTCTGCACCTTCTAGTAAGAAAAACAAATTCAACATATGGAAGAGCGAAGATGGTATAGACTGGATCTATAACAAAACAGTTATCTCTTATGATGATTCCCTGCATAAACTCCACAAAACTTATGACCTAGATCCCACCATAGGTAGCCATTTCTATAAAGTAACAGTAGAACTGAATACAGGAGAGAGAGAAACCGTGGGTATAGTATATATTTCCTATGATGAAAAATACGATCTGAAGATCTACCCTAATCCCCAGTATAATCATATCTATCTACTCTACAATAATCAGTTTTATGATTTTAATAAAATAGAAGTTCTTGATATGGATGGAAAAAAAATAGAAAGCTATACATCCGAAACTATAAAAATTGCGGTGGATAAATTTGATCCTGGTTTCTACTTCCTCCATTTCTTATCTAAAGAAAATGATATTTTAAAGAAAAAAATATGGGTTAAGCATTAAAGAATCCTAAGACACTTATTAGATCAAAATTGTATACTTTTACACTAAAAGAATGCAAATATCCAAATTACACTTACTGATAATTCTTATGTGCTTATCTAGTTTAAGCTGCTCAAAAAAGACAAGCCAAAGCACAGCAACTTCATCTCTTTGGGAAAATGATATTATAAATTTTTATCCTAATCAGAATATGGCTGAGGATAAGGACTCTTATGCAAAAGGCAAATACATACTTGAAAATACATACAAGGCCTTACTTGATAAAAATAAAGTATACGATTGGTCAGATTACTTTAATCTAGCTTTAGGTTTTTCTTTTACCAATGGCGACAAATCAGATATTCAATATAGCTTTGATAAAGCCTTGGAACTTAACCGAATAAATAGTTGTAGAATGCTCAACAGCTTTGACGATAACAATCAATATCACTTGACGCTTAAAAGAGCTTTGGGAAATCATTATGTCAAGCAGGTAGACCAATGTAAAAAATAGTGCCCAACTTGTACCATTTCTATTTTTAGATGACGGAAAAGGATTTAGAATTGTTCAAAATGGATCAAGGCAAGAACGAATGAGTTCGACGTAGTCGAATAAAGTACGAAAGTGCTTTAAATGAAAGAACCGCAAAGCGGGCGGGCTAGCAAAGAACCCATAGGTTCGGCGAGGCTTTTTAACGAATAAACATGAAGAACAAAATAAATAATTACCGTCATTCTAAACTAGAATTGGTATAATACCTCTAGGCTAAACAAAGCTTAAAAACAACCCAGCAGCGACTACCGCTCCCAGAATGGGGCCGACTACAGGTATCCATGCATATCCCCAGTCTGTAGACCCTTTACTACCCATAGGTAACAAAGCGTGCATGATTCTAGGTCCGAGATCTCTGGCAGGGTTTATCGCATAACCTGTAGGTCCACCTAATGACGCACCTATACCTATAACAAGTAGGGCTACGGGCAATGCTCCTAGGGTACCTAGTCCTATTTTGGCATCTTGAACCCCTGTCGCTACTAGGGTAGGTCCCGCAATAAATAAGACAGTGTAGACCAGTACAAAGGTTGCTATCAGCTCAGTCAGCATATTCATAAGCGGTGTGCGAATGGCAGGCTTATTACAAAAAGTAAAAAGTTTAATATCGCCATCCTTTGTCTGGATATAATGATGGTAATAAGAGACCCAAACTAATGTGGCTCCTAGACAAGCTCCGATCATCTGGGCAATAATATATGATGGCACAAGATCCCATGAGAATTTACCTGCAACAGCTAGTCCAATACTGACTGCAGGATTAAGATGGGCTCCACTAAACGGTGCAGCGACTAATACACCTGCAAAAACAGCTATACCCCACCCTATATTAATGAAAAGGAATCCTGTATCCTTTCCCTTAGTTTCATCTAACAAAGAATTGGCAACCACACCATTCCCTAAGAGAATGAGAATCATAGTTCCTATTAACTCAGCAACAAAAGCACCCATAATTTATAAAGTTATATTAATCTTTTGACCATGCTTTCGATTTTTCGACCGCTCTTGACCATGAACTTAATAAATCTTCTTTTACGGCTTTCTTTATCTTAGGAGTAAACTTCTCATCCTGTTGCCATTGCGCCTGCAGCTCCTTGACACCCGACCAAAATCCTGTAGCAAGTCCTGCTAGATAGGCAGCTCCGAGGGCTGTAGTCTCTAGTACCGTAGGACGGATAACTTTTCTTCCAAGTAGATTGCATTGCAGCTGCAGTAAAAGGTTATTTGCTACCGCACCACCATCTACTCTTAGCTCCTTAAGATTAGATTTAGTATCTGCTTCCATAGCTCTAACTACATCAGCGACTTGAAATCCTATACCCTCAATAGTCGCTCTAGCAATATGCGCTTTTGTAGTTCCTCTAGTAATTCCTACTATAGTTCCTCTTGCGTATTGATCCCAGTAAGGAGCTCCGAGTCCTGTCAATGCAGGCACAAAATACACCCCACCGTTATCTTCCACCTCTGTGGCTAGCACCTCAATTTCCTTAGAAGTTTTTATAATTCCAAGGCCATCTTTTAACCACTGTACTGCAGCACCCGCAACAAACACTGATCCTTCCAGAGCATATGTCGTCTTTCCATCTATCTGCCATGCGATGGTAGATAATAAATTATTCTTAGATCTTATGATTTTATCTCCTGTATTCAAAATCAAAAAGCAACCTGTTCCGTAGGTACATTTGGCCATGCCTTGTTTTGTGCACATCTGACCAAATAATGCCGCTTGCTGATCTCCTGCTATTCCCGCAATAGGAATACTAGATCCGAGTAGAGATTCGTCCGTTTCTCCATAGATTTCACTAGAAGATTTAACCTCAGCCAGCATCTTCTTAGGAACATCTAACATCTTAAGAAGACTATTATCCCATTTCAGTGTCTTAATATTGTATAGCATTGTCCTACTGGCATTGGTTACATCTGTAACATGGACCTTTCCTTTTGTTAGATTCCAGATTATCCAGGTATCTATTGTTCCGAACAAGAGCTGCCCATCTTCTGCCTTTTTTCTTGCACCTTTGACATTATCTAAGATCCAGTTCACCTTTGTACCAGAGAAGTAAGCATCCAGAACCAGTCCTGTTTTCGTTTTTACACTAGATGCACTCCCTCCAGCTTTTAACCTATCACAATATGCTGCTGTTCTTCTGTCCTGCCAGACAATAGCATTATAGACTGGCTTTCCAGTAGACTTATCCCATACAACTGTTGTTTCTCTCTGATTAGTAATGCCTATTGCAGATACCTCTTGTGGATCTATCTTACATTTCTTTATAACAGACTTCAGCACAGATAATTGTGATTTCCATATATCCATAGGATTATGTTCGACCCATCCTGGCTTTGGGAATATTTGTTCAAACTCTTTTTGCGAAATTCCAAGTATGGTTCCTTTGTGGTCAAAAACTATAGCTCTAGAAGAAGTCGTTCCCTGATCTAAGGAAATAATGTATTTTTTTTTCATGTCAAAATCATAATAGGTATGCGAAATATAAACTTGAATATAAAGAAAAGAAATCTAAAATTCTGAGATGATAGATCAACTTTTAGAAAAACGCCTAAGATCCCTACCATAGAAAATCCATTCAGGAGTTTCTATCTTATCTCCTTCTAATGAAAACCATGGCGTTATCTTATCAGCATTATTATTTCTCAAAATTTGTAACTCCTGGGCTGGCATATAACTCTGCGCTAGTATGTATCTCGCTTCTCCTGATAAACTATTTACAATTTTATCTACTATTATTACCGCATGTCCAGGATGACCTCCTTGTATAAGTACATCACCTATTTGAGCTTCAGAAATAGGAATCGATAGCATTTCTTTTTCTAGTGACGCTGTACCAGCATACATAAATACTAGCTCCATATAGCTCCAGAAATTTTCGTAAGTATTGGACGCTACAGTTCTATCATTCCAGTATGTTTTGTTTCCCTCTACAACCATTCTTCTGCCCTTCATCCACTCCTTATAATCTACTCTAAATCCATTTGTAAAATTAAAATGAATTTTATTATAGTTCTTCTCTTTCCACAAATACTCCGCACGCAACCTCATGACAGCGTCAGCACACTGGTGTAAGTTTTTTTTTCCTATGTCTAGATCTACTACACCTAGATATACGTTACGATTATCTTTTTCTGTACCATTATAATATTTGACTAAGGTGCCAATAGGTTTTAGTGGAAGATTTCTAAGATACTCGGCAAAAGAATTTCTAATTTCATCGCTTCGATTGTAAGCTTTTATAGGTCTATACCTTGTCCCTATAGTTTCACCAGATGCTAGAATAACACTTTGAACCTCAGGAGCAACTACAGGTTCATACTTTTCATCTTCTTCACTATTAGACCCAACTTCTGATGGTTGCTTAGACACAGGCCGACAGGAAGGCAACAGTAAAATTGACATAATTATAAACACATATAGAGGGATACAATATCTCATAGAAGATATTAATAAAGGAAAACTGAATATTAGGATTATTTTTCTTCTACTTCTTCTTCTTCAACTTCTTCTGGCAATCTAGGCCAGACATTATCTTCTAGATTCAAATCCGCTACTCTATAGGTGGGATCTATCTCTACAGATTCTATTTCATCCAAAGGATATGGTAACTCAAAACTATAGTCAGCATGTGTCCATGGCCAGTCTGGAAGCACCATATAGTCTACCTTGTTTTCCATGGATTTTTCCGAACGCATCATTCGTAGCGGTATCGTAAATAGTGTAGTCGTTCCATCCGTTCGCTGAATTGTTAGATCTATCGGCATCGGCATTCTACCTAACTTTTGTAAGTTAACCTTTGTGCCTTTTTTAGTAGATTCTATATCCACCACCTGATAATCTATAGTGGCAGTAGAGTTTACCCAATACTGTAAATACCAGTCTAATTCCATTCCAGCCGATTTCTCCATTATACGAATAAAATCATTTGGATTAGGATGTTTAAATTTCCAAGTTTCGAAATAACTTAACAGTCCTCTATCGAAGGCTTCTTTACCTATAATGTATTCCAGTTGCTTGAGGAATACGGTTCCTTTAGTGTAGGACCCCACCCCATATGCTGCATTAGTTGTGTAATGATCCGCGTGGGTAGATAGTGGCTCTTCTAATCCAGAAGCTGTAAATCCAACAAAATTTCTAGTAACATTATAATGTGGATTCTCCTGTACATCACCTTCTATAAGTTTTTTGCTTCTTAAATAATTCATGATTTCAGAACTCGCAAAACTCGTAAATCCTTCATCCATCCATGGATATAAACTTTCGTTTGTTCCCAGTATCAACTGATACCACGAGTGCATAAGCTCATGTATACTCACTCCTACCAGACTGTTGATCGGTCTCTCTCCTGTTATCAGCGTTGCCATAGGATATTCCATTCCTCCATCACCACCTTGTAAAAAAGAATACACTGGATAAGGATATTTTCCATACCTATCATTTATATACTTAAGTGCTTCATCTATGATCGGTAATAACTGAGGGAAATGCTGAGATGCTAGAGGTCCATCCTGATACATCGCATATAGTTCTGTTCCGTCATGGGCTGTATGACTGAGCATCTTATAATCTGGGTCTGCAGACCAGGCAAAATCATGAACATTATTTGCTCTGAAATGCCACATTCTATATTTCTTCTTTGACTTTTTTAGCACGTTACCCTTAAATATTTCAGCTCTATTCTCTAGCACACCACTCGCTCCTACCATATAAGCTGGATCTATAGAAATTTTGACATCAAAATCTCCCCATACACCATGAAACTCTCTTCCCACATATGGATTTGCATGCCATCCCTGATAATCATATTCACACAACTTAGGATACCATTGGGTCATAGAAAAATCTATACCTTCTGCATTATCCCTTCCAGATCTTCTAACTTGTAAAGGCACTTGTCCATTAAACTCCATGTACAATAAGACTGTAGCGCCTGGCATAATAGCGTCTGCTAATTTCACTTCTAGCACCGTACCCTCTATCTTATAACTAACATCTTTTCCAGCCGACGTAAGTTTAGTAATATTCTGATATCCTATCTCCTCTTCTGTTAACTTTACTATTCTATCTCCTACTCTCTTATCTGGATCGGCAATTGTTCTAGAACGAACATCCATCATACTTTCTGGCTGAAATGCATTAAAGAACAAATGATAATAAATATTCTCTAATGCATCGGGAGAATTATTAGTGTAGACTATCCATTGTTTTCCCTCGAACTGATGCTTAGGGGCATCCACTTTCACCTCCATCTTATACTGTACGTGCTGTTGCCATCTTTCTGCAGGCTGCGCTTGGCTTACTACTGCTATCGTAAAAACTAAAAATATTATTTTATACAATTTCATTTTCTATCTGAGTTGATTCGAATAATTTACTGAAAGATGTCCAGTTGTATTTTCTATAGGCTAGCAAAAGAAATACAATTGACATAACTATAAATATGATTAACATAAAAGTAGGATCCATATTCTCAGACTTAAATATTGTGGCGGTCTGAATTGCTGCACCATCATATGACAAAAACAAAGCTCCATATATATTTGTAGCAGCGTGTACGCCTAAGGCCAATTCTATGCTATCATCCATAACCGTCATTATCGCTAAGACAAGTCCTGCTGCCATATAATAGCTAAACATGATTCCTAAACCATATTCACTTACCTCTGGATTCATCATGTGAATAGATGCAAACAATATAGAAGTCATCAGTATAGGAACCCATTTATTCTTTGATATTAGACCAAACATCTGCATCAGATATCCTCTAAACATGAACTCTTCACAGGAGGTCTGTATCGGCAACAATAGAAACCCTATCAGGACTAGCGGTATAAACTTCATCAGATCAAACTGGAAAGAGTAGTTTTCTGGAGACATCGCATAACTTATGCCTTCGAAAAACATTCCTAGAATCATCCAAACTCCAAATCCCCAAAAAATCTTATTCCAATTGATTTCTTCATGCGGGGTAATAATATCTAGAAACTTCTTCTTATGTAAAAATTTTATTCCTATCCACAAACCTAAGGTCGCAAAGACGAACATCATAATCAGCAAGATAAAACCTACATTAGAATCTATCCCAAAGAGTGTAAAATCAGGATTCTCTTGGAACTGCATCAGTGTATCTTGTGTCACTTCAGGAACCGTAGATATCTTGTAATATATCGCTCCCAACATCGGAATCTGCCCTACAATATATCCTAGGGCAAACAGTGCTATCGTTATAAGATACATCCAAAATTCGTTCCCGCCTCTATGCGCCGCCTTAAAAAACATATATTTTACATTCTGGTTACAAGCAATATAATTAAACTATTCTTAGGAAATTCACGATACCTCTAAGATAGCTTTTCCTTAACATTCCTAAAATATTGACATTCATTTCTTTGTGGATTTTGTGCAGCTAAAAATTCCCAATGTTTCAAATTAACAAACCTGATATTACCATATTTAACCTACAATATCTTCTACAAAGAGACTTATTCCACTACTAACAGCCACGATTTTCACTGCCTTACATTGCTAATGCTTTAAAATATATAAAAAAAACTAATATGCAATATGTGAGGTACTATTGTTATTAAGCAAGAATAATGTAATTTTGTGCTAGAAAATTAGAAACATGAAGTCTAAGATTACGCTTATTTCCATCGTATTGATATTTATTGCAGCATTGGCAAGACTGATTCCGCATCCATCTAATGTTACACCTATCGCCGCTATGGCTATGGTAGGAGGGGCATATCTATCTAGAAAGTATATTGTATTTCTCATTCCTATTCTTGCCTTATACTTGAGCGATCTTATTCTGAACAATACAGCATTGCGCGCTTACTACCCTGACAATGAGGGTGTCGTATGGTTTGCTGACTATATGCTATGGGTATATGGTGGTGTCGCGGCTATTGTAATTATAGCTTCCTTTCTACTTAAGAAAATAAAAATAAGCAACCTTGTAGTTACTACTATTCTAGGCTCTATTGCATTCTTTCTTATATCTAACTTTGGAGTATGGCTAACAGGATCTATGTATACTAAAGACCTTTCTGGGTTACTGAGTTGTTATGGGATGGCTATACCTTTCTTTAAGTATTCTATTCTTGGAAACTTTGTATATGTATTCTTATTATTTGGAGCTATGGAATTTGCCACGAGTCATTTCAGCAAATTAGCATCAGAAAGAGCATAATTATTAGGGCATATCATTTGTAAATCAAATACCTGTCTCTATTTCTTCTGACTAGGATATTCTACTCTTACATGGTATATACTTCTTAGCAAAAACTTAAATACCGTACTACATTCTCGTAATTCATTGAAACTGAGCTCTGATTGTATCAGCTGCTCCTCGTCTATCTTGTAGTTGATTATCTTTTCCACAAGATGATCTATATCCTGACCTGTTGGACTTTTAAGACTCTTAGATGCGGCTTCTATACTGTCTGCAATCATCATTATGGTCTGCTCTTTAGACACGGGAAGCGGACCTGGATATCTGAATAAAGATTCATCGAATTCTTTCTCGGGATGAGCAGATAACTGATTACGATAGAAATACTCTACTCTAGTCGTACCATGATGGCTAGAGATAAAATCTATAATCTCACTAGGCAGCTTGGCTTTTTTTGCCATCTTAATACCTTCAGAAACATGACTAATGATAATCTTAGCACTTTCGAAATTATTATCTAGGGACTCGTGTAAATTTGTACCGCTGGTATTTTCTATAAAGTATGCTGGGTTATGCATCTTTCCTATATCGTGATATAAAGCCGCTGTTTTTACAAGCAGACTATTAGCACCTATTCTCTCTGCAGCTGCTTCTGACAAGTTAGCAACTTGTAAAGAATGCTGAAGCGTGCCCGGTGCTTTTAGAGATAACTCTTTTAGCAAAGGATGATTCATATCCGATAACTCTACAAGACTTATAGAGGATGTAAAACCAAACAATTTCTCTATCAGTGGAATAAAAGGATATGCTAATAATAACAAAAGCGCATTAGCCATAAACCATATAAAAGTCTGCCATTCTATGTCACTGAAATTCCCTTCCCTTATTAAGGAGAGACCTAAGTAACCCAAGAGATAGGTAGCAAGGATAACGAGCAAGGCTACAAAAAATTTGTTCCAATATCTTGTTTCTCGTATTACTAAGACGGTAACGATACCTGCAAGAATCTGAAGAAAAGTAAACTCATAGCCTAGATTAGAAATAAAACTAGCTATAAGGATCACTACTATATGAACGAAAAGCGCAAGTCTATCAGAATAGAAATTCTTAATGACGATAGGTGCTATACAAAAAGGAATCATGTAGGCACTCAGGTCGAGACTATTCTCAAATGCAAAAACAAGATAACTGAACAAAAGTGGCCACATCAGTATAAAAATAAGCCTACTTATTCTGTCATCTATTAAAGGAAAATTTTTACTGAGATATAATAATAAGACGCTTATAATCATGCAGCTAAGCAAGAGATAACCAAAGAATACAATCCAGTAATTCTGTGTAGCAGACTTACTTTCTTTACTTAGGTTAGACAGGGAGGAGAGTTTTCTCATCGCATAGTCATCTGCACTATCTCCTTTAGCAATGATAAGCTCACCTTTTTTTGCTATACCATCATTTAGAGGCCAGTTAGCCTTAGCGTTATCTATTGCGGACTGATGTAAATTCTTATTGTAAAAATATGAAGGTTCTATTAACACCCGGAAATCTATCTCCCCTAGTTTTGCATCCGAAATACCCATCTTAGATAATTCTGACTTCACTACGGTAGCAAACTCATCCTTGTCCAAAACCTTATCAGAAGGACTCGACCTTCGAGTATCTTCATTATACAATTCTAGCTCATTGCTCCCCCTCTTGTCATCAACTATTCCTGCTAGATAATAAGCCTCTAACTTTTGTGACAAAAAGGATTTATAAGTATTTATGGCAGGTAATTTATTTTCAAGCTTCTGTATGAAATCTTTAACTAATTCTGAAGTTCCTTTTTCATTAGCAGAAAAAACAACTGCCACAGATTTTTCTAGAGCATCTTTTTCTTCCTTGATCTGCGCATCAGATTTTCTTACCGGAAAGTCATATGGCGCATACAGATTTTCTTTTTTCCATATAGCTCCTTCTTTGATACTAGGAACAGATGATTTCTCTGCTGGAAATAAAAACGAAAGAGCTATGATAACAGCTAGAGCGCAGACATACTTGATTATATCCTTCCATTTCATAGATCTTGTTAGTTCACTCCCTTCCATAGCTGTAAAAATAGTAAAAAGGCTGACAGCTATCTCTTAATGTTAGCTTCCCAAGGAATTTCTTTTACAGCAAGTTTGTAGGCAATGTATCTGGATAGTATAAATAAGTAGTCAGAATACCTGTTGAGAAAAACTACAATCTGTTCATCTATTTTTGCATCTGATGTCAATGTAACAATTCTTCGCTCCGCTCTTCTACATACCGTGCGCGCTATATGACAGTGAGAAACCGATGGACTACCTCCCGGCAGAATAAAGGTTTTCAGAGGCTCTAATTCCTCATTCATCCGGTCTATATCCTCCTCCATATCTTGTACCATTTCATACGCTACTTCTGGCAGCGGGTAGGTATTAGACTCATCTGAGGCAAGATGAGATCCTATATTAAATAATTCTACTTGTATCTTTCTCAGAAAATCTTGTGCAAAGGCATTCTCATCTGCAAGTAGACCCGTCCAGCTATTCAGCTCATCTACTGTACCATAAGCTTCTATTCGGATATTGTCTTTTGATAGTCTTTTTCCTCCATAGAGGCTTGTCGTTCCATTATCGCCAGTCTTCGTATATATTTTCATGTAAATTAAATATCTTCTTCCTTAATAAATATCTTCTTCTTATTATCCTCTACTCCTATCTCAGATGTGTAGTAAGTAGACTGAGATGCCGTAATAATATTATCGTTTTCTATATCTTTTTCTACCAGTCCATCTCTGAGTTTGATCACTCTGTGACAGTGTTCTGCAATATCAGGCTCGTGAGTAACTACAATTATAGTATTCCCATTATTATGTAGCTCTTCGAAAATCCGCATGATCTCTATCGATGTCTTTGTATCTAGGTTACCTGTAGGCTCATCAGCTAGTATAATAGCTGGATTATTCACTAGCGCTCTGGCAATTGCTACCCTCTGACGCTGGCCACCTGACAACTCATTGGGTTTGTGATCCATTCTGTCTCCTAGCCCAACTATACTTAATACTTCAGCTGCTCTAGCTTCTCGCTTAGTCTTACTCATTCCAGAATAAACAAGGGGAAGCGCAACATTATCTAGCGAGGTTATTCTGGGTAATAAATTAAAAGTCTGAAAAACAAATCCGATGTCTTTATTCCTAACATTGGCTAGTTCACCGCTCGACATCTTACTTACATTCTGACCATTCAGGAAGTAGTCTCCCGTAGTGGGTGAGTCGAGGCATCCTAGCAAATTCATCAACGTACTCTTTCCTGATCCTGAAGGTCCCATCAGAGCTACATATTCATTTTTTTTTATTTCTGTACTTACACCCTTTAATGCGTGGACTTTCTCCGTGCCCATTACATAGGTTTTTGTCAACTTATTAGTAGAGATGATAGAAGAACTCATAGATTTTACCTTTAGAATTTCAAGATATACCTTAATATAGGATTGTTATACATTTTTAGACGATATATTCATTCCTGTAGATCAAAAGTATAATTTAATAAGATTTGTATATTCGTTTTTCTTTTAGCCACATTATGGATTGATAAAAAACGAACCTTTGGAAAACCAAGCTAAACATATCGCAATTTCTGGCAACATAGGTGCGGGAAAAACGACTTTATCAGAAAAACTAGGTAAACACTTTGCCTGGGAAGTCCAATATGAGGACACCACAACTAATCCATACCTAAGTGATTTTTACAATGATATGCAACGGTGGTCATTTAACCTGCAGATCTATTTTCTCAATAGTCGCTACCGACAGATACTAGATATACAGAAAGGAGATAAGACGATCGTACAGGATAGAACGATCTATGAAGATGCCTATATATTTGCGCCTAACCTCCATGAAATGGGCCTGATGACGAAACGGGACTTCGATAACTATTTCCAGCTATTCGAGATCATGTCTACTCAGGTGAAACCACCTGACCTACTGATCTACCTGAAAGCTAGTATTCCTACGCTCGTAGATCATATACAATGCAGAGGAAGAGATTACGAGGGCAATATGAGTCTAGACTATCTGAAACGTCTCAATGAGAAATACAATAAGTGGATCGATAACTACACCATCGGAAATTTACTGATTATAGATGCGGATAACACTAACTTTGTAGATAAACCTGAAGATCTGGGAAAAGTAATCGATAGTGTCAATAGAGATCTTTACGGTCTTTTCTGAAAATAATGAAAACTCTATAGCTATAGCAATTGTAGTACTTGTATGAATAAGCAGATAATCAAGGAATTCCAAGACCACCCTACGACTCACCTTGTAGCCGTTTCTAAAACCAGAAGCGTGCAGCAGATACAGCAAGTGTATAATGAAGGTATCCGGAGATTCGGTGAGAATAGAGTACAAGAACTTGTAGAAAAAAAAGATCAGCTTCCTGATGATATTGCATGGCACCTAATCGGTAGTCTACAGAAAAATAAAGTAAAATATATAGCTACGTTTGTAGCCCTTATTCATTCTGTGGATACAATAGGTCTCCTTAAAGAAATCAATAAGCAAGGCAAAAAAAACGAAAGAAAAATCGATGTATTACTACAATTCCACATCGCCAGTGAATCTACTAAGCACGGTTTTGATTTCGAAGAATTTAAGCATCTAGATATAAATTATGAAGCCTTAGATTATGTCAATATAAAGGGTGTTATGGGTATGGCTACTTTTACCTCAGACAAGGATATCGTAGCTGCAGAGTTCAAAAGGCTTAAGCATATTTTTAATTTTATAAAGGAAAATAAAATTACAGAAGCATCGTCTTTCACGGAAATATCTATGGGCATGTCAGGCGACTACAAACTTGCTATCCAAGAAGGTTCTACGATGGTGAGGATCGGTAGCTTACTATTTAGCTAAGCCGAATATATCAAAATTATCTGTACCTAACTGATTCATTACAATAGTATTCCACCTCTCTAATGCCGTAATATTCCGACCAGCGAAGGCCTCCTTTTTTAAATCAGCTTGGGTAGCTGCTAATTCCTTATTTACATTTTGATATATTGAATTTATCTCGTCTATTGAAAGGTTTCTATCTCTTAATTTATCTACTAATTGTCTCCTGTATATCTCAGTCAAATCAAAGTAAATATTGATGTAAGCCAATATATTGTCATCCACATCTAGATAATTATAGGAATTAAAAGGATCTACGATAGCACTCGATTCGTAGACGTATCCTTCCTCTGTTTTTAGAATATCTAGGTATAATATCGTTTCTATGGAAAGCTTATCAGAAAGGAAATTAGTTTTTGCTATTCTATCTGTTAATTTTCTCACTTCTTTCGCTTCTATTTTTTTATTACTTTTCTTAATCCGGAGTCTGTATTCACTTGTCCAGTGTTCGTAATTACTTTCAAAGAACTTCTACTTATTACCCCTCAAAATTTTAAAATTTATTCCCTGGGATTTTACAATTTCTAAATGTTCTTTTTGAAGACTAGAAAGTTTTATTTGATTTTGCTTCTGGAGTTTATTCCAGATAATCGTGTCAGGTGTTATCGTCAAAAGACGATAATCTGATATAGCTTCTGGGTAAGTTATTTTGGGGCTAATGAATTCACAATTACTATCATAAATATGGAGTATAGATTCTGTATTTACCGGAAACAGATCACCTAATTGATTTGACAACAAAGCATCATAACTTATAGCAATATATTGTAAATAGTTCATATCACTATCTAACTGATAAGAGTATATTAGTGAGAAGTTTATACGATCAATCTTAGTGCTTGCAATACCTTCAAACAACTTGTTATTTTTATCAGCTGAGTTGAGTATTACTTTTTTAATACTGTATTGCTTCGCGTCTAACCACATGGTCCCGCTAAATAAATTTTCTTGATTTTTCCTGGGTGAAAATTTTATTATAATCACCTCTTCTGTTTGATGATCAAGCTCTAGCTTAAAATATTTTTTCAATTTCTTTTGGGAAAGTTCTAACGGATTCCGAGGGAAATATTTATTACCATCGATCAAAGAGTACTGAGAAATAGATTTACTAATATTGAGATTAATAAAGAACCCTCCATCTGGTCTCTTTAGGAGATGGGATTGTCCGTTTTTATATTGTAGAGATTCTACACTTCCCTTATTAATAGAAGCATTATAAAAGTATTCAGATAGTTCTATCGGTTCATTCTCTGTTGTGGTTTTTGTGAAAAAATAAGCCTTACTTCTAGATATCTGAGAGTCTTTTTTTAATTTATTTTTTGCTTTTTTGATGAACGTATATAGAAAATCGTTATTAGCAGTAATCGTTATTTCTCCTATACCTGTATCCTCGTCGATAGTTAACTCAATGAGCTTATCCTTTTTCAACTCTTCAGCAGCAATAATATAATCCTTATACCCCAAGTAGGATATTTCTAAAGTATCTTTCTCAGAACATAAAAGTTCAAAGTATCCATCATCATTGGTTAATGTTCCGGTTTGCCTATTAGACTTTATTACGTGGGCATATGGAATAGATTCTTTGCTTGTCTTATCTATCACATAGCCCGAACCTAGTTTCTGAGCTGATATCATGTTGCTACAAAAAAACATTGCCATTACTACGAGTAATAAGGAATTTCGTTTTTTCGTTTGTGTGCGCATATAGTTCTATCTAGCTACAACTAGTTTTTCTACATACACTTTTTTACTGCAATATATTTCTACAAGATACATCCCTACTCCTAGAGCAGAGATATCTATTTCTTTATTCGTATCCAGAACTATATCTAAGACTTTTGCACCAGAGATATCCCTTATAATAATATTACTAAGCGATTCTTTGCTATTGACATAAACCCTATTCTCTGCTGGAATAGGATATAATCGTATGTCGGGAGTATCCACTATCTCCGAATCTACAGCACTCATAAGATTGACAGGATAATCTGTATTAAAAAAAGAAAGACCACCTCTCCAGCTACCTATTATCATCTCCCAGAATCCGTCATTATCTATATCTGCCACAGACAATGCGGTTCTATCGCCTTCTCTTATATCAGCATAGTCCGCAGATAGAGGCGTAAAAGCGCCATTGTCATTTCCCGCAATATTATTATACGTTAGTACTCTGCCTATCTCACTACCTGTGAACAGAAGATAATCATCACCATCTTCCACAAATACAGGAGAAGCACTAGCAACAACTGACAGCCCTGGCAACTGAGTATTCACTGCTCCTAAGGTAGGATTATTTACAGCAGAAAGTTCTTGCCCATCGAACTCTGGACTACCCGAGCTCCCTATATTTCTGTAAAAAACTAGACTACCTAGATTACCATCTACATTGTTATTATTCCTTTCGCCTACTACAATATCGTTTAGTCCGTCTTGGTCTATATCCACTATGGCTGGCTTAGCTGCATTACTAACTTTTATGCCTGCATACTGATAGATAGGATTAGCAAAACTACACGCTTCCCCAGCTCCAGCTGTATTTTCAAAATAGTAAAGTCGGCCGGCAAAATCTCCTATAAGAAGATCATTGTCATCATCATTATCGAGGTCCCCAAACGCTAATCCAGGCCTAGTAGATGTTTCTTTAAAATCATTGAAATTTAACCAATTATCATCAGCTAACTCAAAAATAGGTGTGGTAACTGTACCTACATTGACATAATACAATAATCGTAAATCATTTACAAGATTAGGATCATATCGGCCACTCGTACCTACTATGAGATCTATCAATCCATCTTGGTTAATATCCTGAAAAACGGGGCTAGAAAAACTTCCGAAATCTAAAGTCGTTTCTTGTAAATAATTGTTTTGTGTAAATTCAAAGACAGGAGCAGCATCTGTTCCTATATTATTGTACAACCATATGTTTTCGATATTAGCAACATTATTTTTTTGGTTAGGTGCTGCAATAAGATCTCTTGCACCGTCATTATCTACATCCACATAATATGCAGACGTAAACGTCGGAATATTTACCTCCCTGTCATAGGAAGGGAACTCTGTATCCTGATTTATCATGTAGGCATTATTTATACTGCCCCCATTCTCTAGATATATCAGTCCATTACTAGCAAGATCCCCTATTAATAATTCTTTGTCGCCATCCCCATCACCGTCTAAGGCAAGAATGGTAGAACCAGAATGTAACTTTTCTTCTTCGTCAGTATCCTTTGTTGTAAAATCTGAAGCACAAGTATTAGGATCATCACTTAAGAAAATCTCTTCTGTAAATCCGGCCTCTTCGATCTTTCCAAAACAGATATCATCTAAGACCATAGTAAATCTATCAAAATTTTGTCCATTTTCGATAACCTCATTTTTGTAATAAAATATTTCGCTTCCACCCGGACTGAATGCTAACACATCTAAGTCACCATCATTGTCTACATCTATGATCGCAGGTATATCATTCCTTTCTACCGTGACATTAGTTCTCGTGCTGCCTAGCTGAAAATAGAGGATGTCCTCAGCGTCGCCAGGAAACTCTAGCAAGGTATAATCTATCTCATTACCGTTACGCTGCCCAGTACGCACTTCCACCGCATCGAAATTAGGTGTGCTCGCCATAAATAAATCTTCTACGCCGTCATTATTATAATCAGCAAGTAGTGCCCAGCCATCTATCGGAGGATACTTGCGTTTTACCTCGGGGCTAAATATGTACTGACCGTTATCGTACAAGAAAAATGTTACTACGTTCCCCGCTCTGTCATAAACAAAAAGATCTAGATCTCCATCATTATCATAATCTGTCTGAGAAAACTGTGGAGCTTCGAAACCTCCAGTAAAAGGATTCAATACTTCTACTCCATCAACCATCACGCTGCAATCAAATCGATCAATTTGTTGAGCATGCAGGACTATACCTACAAAAAACAGGGAAAACAACAGGAACACTTTTCTCATAAATCTTAATTTTTTTTAGAACTTCCGCTATGTCAATATTTTTACCTTTATAGGACTCTGCGTAATCATTTACAAGTTAGCCAATCTAAACTTACTACTCATGAAAAATTGGATGTTATCCTTTTTACAGACATATATTATGGTCTATAATTCCTTTATAGAGTCCTCCGTAACTGATGTCTATAATCTGTTTTTTTATGTCAAGTTAAGAAATACCACAGCTGAAAGATTAGAAACTACGAAAATGAAAGCTTCACAAACACTAAATAAGGACCACATAGTAGATAAATATCCAAGATTTGCTTAATTTGGTGTTATAAACTGGGGAATATAATGTAGGTGTAAAGAGAATAAAAACTTAAGTTTTTATGTTTTTATTGAGAAATCATTAGAAAAATCTTAACACAATCAACACACAATATATCGTCCTATAATAAACGAAGGCGTATGTACGAAGTAATAAAATCTGAAAAAGAGAACAAAAGAAAGGGAATGAGAACCTCCCTTATGATCCACTCACTGGTCATTTTACTAGCTTTTTTTATAGGATGTCCAGTAAATCAAGCTGAGGAAACACAGTATGTTATTGAGGTAAATTTTGAAGATATAGAGTTTACTAACGCTCCCAGTTCTAATAGTGATAAAGCGCAATCAGAAGAGGGCGCCGCTAGACCTAAAGCGGAACCTGTAGAACAGATACAAGAAACAGAAGTAAAAGAACTGGAGCCTAAGCCAGTAGAGTTCAAAACGCCAGAGCCTACGCCTACACCACCCACACCGACCGATCCAGTAATATCGGAGACCACTGTAGAAGATGAAGTAGAAGTAACTGCTGCGGAAGAAGAGGTAGAGATAGAAGCTCCAGAACCTGAAGAAATACCAGAACCAGAACCTGAGCCAGTAAAAATAGAGAAACCTGCTAGGAAGCCTAGCACACCTAAAAGGATTCCATCAAAAAAAACGTCTAAGAAACCTTCAGATACTGCTGGTAAACCTTCTAGAAAAGAAGGAAGTGCAACCGGAACAGGAAAAGGTACTATAGGTGATGGAAAAGGAAAAGATAAATCTGGCAATGATGACACCAGTGGTATCGGTACAGGAGGATCAGGTGAAGGAGAATATGATGCATCTGGAGATGGCGTATTCGGGAGAAAAGTTATCTACAGAAATATTAAAGAAGTTCTGAAAGCAGGATTTGAGAACCAAGAAGGAAAAAAGATAGTTTCTAAAGTATGTGTTAATAGAAGAGGTACCGTAACCTATGTAGAGATTGTAGAAAATGAAACTACTGCAATCATTGCTAGAGCAAAACTAAAAAAAGTAATGAAAGCGCTCTATGGTTACAAAGTAGAGCCTGATCTAAGAGCACCTGATGAGCAATGTGGAAAATTCACCATAAATCTTTCTAAGATAGATGCGCTCTTTGGTGGATAGACGATATAGTAAAATAATAAAGACCTCTTATTTTCGGATAAGGGGTCTTTTTTTTGACTCAACTTGTGATATTGATTTATATATTCATTTCTTTACATATATTATAACATCTAACATATATTGGAAGCTTATACTTTATACGATCTTAATGAATATATCCGCAGGGTTATTGCCCTCAATTTTGAAGAGCCTATATGGATACAGTGTGAGATAGGTCAGTGTAAGGAATCTCGCGGTCAGTATTATCTGGAGCTTATAGAAAAAGATGAAGAGAGCGGAGAGATTAAAGCAAAATCATCTGCTGTAATCTGGTACAAAAGCTTTCTTTTTATCAAGAAGAAGCTAGGGGACCTCACCAGTGCCATCATACAAGATGGATCGGAAATAAAGATAAAAGTACAATTAGATTTTAATGAAAAATATGGGCTAAAGCTCATCGTGCTTGACATAGATCCCAGCTATACCATAGGACAACATGAGCTATCTAAAAGAAAAATATACGAGCAGCTAAAGAAAGAAGGTGTCCTGGAGATCAACAGTACGGCTGCCCTACCCTCTGTAGTTCAAAATATAGCTGTAATAAGTTCTAAAACAGCAGCTGGCCTGCAAGATTTTATTCAAGAACTTAATGACAATAGCTATGGCTACAACTATAATCTTACCCTGTTCAACTCTAGCGTACAAGGCGCTAATGCAGAAAGAGAAATTGTCGCTAGTCTGAGAGAAATAGGCGAAAACTCAGCACGTTATGATTGTACCGTAATTATCCGTGGTGGTGGGTCTAAGCTAGATCTATCATGCTTTGATAGTTATAATATTGCCATGGAAATATCGCGGAGTAAGCTACCCCTTATCATCGGGATAGGCCATGACATAGATCAGACCATAACAGATCTGGTGGCTCATACTTCCCTTAAGACACCTACTGCTGTAGCTAGTTTCCTAATAGAGCACAATCAGAATTTCGAAGAAAATATCTTAGCATTACATAACGAAATACTTTTTATTACAGACCAGCTAGTTAGCTCATCTAGAGCTAAGATAGAAGCGAAAGAAATTTTACTCAGTAATATAAGCAGTAAAATAATACAATCTAAGGCGCTATCACTAGATTATATAAAGACCAGAATACCCGAGATGTCTCTTCGTATTATAAAGCAACAACAAGATAATCTAGCTATGGTGACGCGTATTATTAATAGTAATACTATTGCATCTGTCCTCCGAAAAGGTTACGCTATAGTACGGCAGAATGGAAAACATGTACCTGATAAGAAATCTATCAATACCCGTGAAGAGATAGAGCTAGAATTTATAGACGGAAAAGAAAAAATAATACCTTCTAAATAGGATCCTTATGAAAATGAAAATACCTACATCTTATGACGATGCATGGAAAGAACTAGATAGCCTTGTAAGAGATCTGGAATCTGATAATACAAGCATCGACCAGCTTACAGAAAAAGTTTCTAGAGCTAACTTTTTAGTAGATTTCTGCAAGAAAAAACTTAGAGCCATAGAAACCTCTCTTAATGGTGGCGAAGAAAAAGCAGAAGACTAATTTTTTTCAAATTTCTCATTATAGGCGGCAATCATTTCTATCATCTTATTATAGGATACGATACCATCATTGACACCATGCGCTTTTAGATAATTATCATAGATCTTATCTCTAGCGGTAGGCATCCATTCTGGATAACGATCTACATAGGCATAGATCGCATTCAGATCGGTAATAAACAGAGGGTTCATCTTGTTGTACAATTCTGTAAACTTATCTCTATCTACTTTTTTTAATGCACTCATTAGATATCTCCAATACGCGACGTAGGCAGAATATTGTACTTCCTTTTGTGGTAGGCGCATGCAGACAAGATAGGCGATAAAATTACATTCGCGCTCATCTGTCACGCCGTATCCATGCGCCATCTCATGTGTCATAGTAAACGGCCACTGCAGCGGATGCAGCCCCCCATCTAGATGTCCCTCTAGCACATATGGAATATATATACCTGAGGTTCTAAATCTCAATAGCACACCTGAGAGTAGAATTTTTACACGCACCCTACCTTGCGTACTATAGCCATACTGTTCTATTACACTTTCTAATTCTAATCTAATATCTCCTTCGAACTTCAGATTTCGCTCAGCTAGAAAAGCTAGAGAAGAATCAGAGCTTATCTCAGTTCTTAGTCCTGCTATCCGAGGGGTAATATCTTCTATCTGATCCACTATGTATTGCTTATCTAATTGTATATCCGACAAGCCAATACGCTCACTAAGAGAAGGTGTGTAATAATTAAAACCCCAGAGTAAATAGAAACAAAAGATAAATGCGGCAAAAAAGTTAAATATAAAGACCAGAGTAGCAATAATTCCCTCTTTGCTAATCCGATAAATCTTAAAAAAAAGAAAATAAAGTAGACAAGGTAAAATGATATAAATACTAGGAAAAGGTAAATGCCCCAAGGTAAAATCATAAATCGTCCTGAACAATACAAATACACCATTTGTATACACGATATTACATATATCAGGGAATATACTAAATCCTAATATCGAAAGAACTAATAAAACCAAGAGCATTAGCCCTATGTATCTATTCAGAAAGACTTTCATATACACTTATCAGTTTATCAAAGATAGTGAACCAAACAATAAATATAATTTTTTGCAACTTTATGCGCTTAGTGGGCGTTAAGAAATTAGTTATAATTAATACACAACAATAAAATATTTTAAAATGGCTTTTGAATTTACCGATGCAAACTTTAAAGAAACAGCTCTAGACAACGGAGGTTTATCAGTTGTCGATTTTTGGGCGGAATGGTGTGGTCCTTGTCGACTAGTAACCCCTATAATAGAAGACTTAGCAAACGACTACGATGGTAAAGCAACGATAGGTAAAGTAAATGTGGATCACAATCCAGAAATTTCTATGAAATACGGTGTGAGGAGTATTCCTACTATCCTGTTCATAAAGAATGGAGAAGTTGTAGATAAGCAAGTAGGTGCTACCACTAAAGCAGCTCTAGCGCAGAAGATAGATGCACATATCTAGAATCATCTAGATTAAGATATAAAAAACCTTCGTTAATATATTAACGAAGGTTTTTTTGCTTATTTCTTGAGTGTTTCTAATTAAATCTTCACAATACTGCTGGAATTATAAACCTTTCTACTATTCTTATCATAGTAGTTTATAAAATACCCCCCTTTACTCACGTCTCTCAGATCGATCCTAGAACCTCGAATATCTTTTCTCAAGATCTTTGAGACAACACTGCCCTTCACATCTGTAATCGTGCAATATTCGAAATCAAAGGTCTCGAACCCTTTAATAAAATATAAACCATCGGACGGATTAGGATATATCGTAGGTGGCGGTTTTTCTTTTAAGATATTATTTGTATTTACAGAAAGATCTATTCCTATCTTATCTAGGTCTAAGGCAAGATTACAGCCAAAACGAGCCAACTCAAATTCACCACTTAATGGACCATCGAAAGTGTTAAGCCATCCTGCCAAAATCAACTGATCATCTACTATTTTTCCTACAAAAGGAACTAAACTGTAGGTATCGTCCTCTAACTCTAAGGTATATAATTCGGTAAATACGGAATCTCCCACCTCAAAACTTAATATATCTAAGGTCTTAAAGTTCCCTCTAGGAGCGTAACCGATCACCCTTTCTGAATCAGCATAGACAGGCAAAAAACCTCTATAATAATACCTGTCTGGTGTACTTATTTTTGGTAGATAAGCCATCTTATCACCATCCTCATTAAGCCATAGTAACCATCGCTGATCGAGCACGCCATCGTAACTTTCTTTCTGGATAAGATAGTGACCATTCACTTCATCTCTACGAAATCTATTTAAATGATAATCATTAATGAAATATTCGTTTAAGTTTATTCGACGTAGAACTTCTGGCGTTTCTGGATCGGATAAGTCAATGATAGCAAGTTGTATAAGGTGATCATCTCCGAATATATTTCCCCAATCTTTTACATAAATATAATTTACAGCAAAGCGATTATTGCCTAGTCTATTCATCCATGAGGGCATCACCTGATTCTCAAACTCTATTTCTGGTCCTTCTATCTCTATCTTATCATATACACTTGTATCTACAAACTCTAGATTATTATCTAGAGCTAAAACTCTAAGTCCTTCCGCCTTATTATGACGTCCACTATAGAGGTAATGATACGCTTCACCTTTTTTCACTAGACTCTGAAATCCATAAGTATAATTCAGTTTAAAGCCCACATTCGATGTATTATCAGAAACTTGTTTACTGATCAATTCTCCCGTTTTCTTATGAATAGTATATACCACTGGAGTGGCATTCAATGCTCCTAAATACCAATAAGGAAAATCATTATCGAAATATGGCACTTGCCTAAGGCCTTGTATAATAATCTCATCGTTCTCCATTGACAAAATAGATTCTGGATGAAATGACTCATGTTCTGTATTACCTGAATATAAGGTATTGTGATGCGCCCAGATTTGCTTTCCCGTCTTTTTTTCTAACTTTCTAAGTATAAAGCCATCGGGGTCTATGCCAGGTCGAATATCTTGTGTGACTTCAAGTATATAAATATATCCACCAGCACTTTTTATACTTCTTATTATCCTACTATTGTAGGGAGTACTTAGCTCATCACTGGTTGGATAAAAGAAACTATCTATCGGGAAATTAAACCATGCTGGTCTCAGATTATTTTTGAATAGTATTTCTTCTGGTGGTGTGATTTCGTTTTGACTGTGCACTTCTATATTAACCATAATACAGATGTGAAGAAAAGATAATAGAATAGCGTAAGTTTTTTTGTTCATCTTGTCATATGGTTAATAAAAAGTTTCTTCATTTCTAATTACATTTTCACAATGCCGCTCGACTGATACACCTGTATATTTTTTTCGTCAAAGTAGTTTATAAAATAATTTCCATTACTGAGAGCTCTCAGATCGACCCTAGCATCTCGAATTTCTTCTCTCCATATTTTGGAAGCTACTATCCTACCCTGTAGATCTGTAATTGTTAAATATTCAAAATCCAAGGTTTCAAAATTCTTAAAGAAAAATATGCCATCAGAGGGATTGGGATAAATTATTGGTGCTGCTTCTATATTAGATAATTCTTCTGTTGCAACGGAAAGATCTATTCCTAGCTTATCTATATCAATGCCGAGATTAAAGACAAATCTCGCTTGGTTGGACTCGGGACTACTCCCTAATATTGTAGCCAGCCAGCCTCCTAACACAAGCTGATCATCTATAATTTTTCCTCTAAAGACGACTAGCCTATTATTAAAATCCTCTAATTCTATGGTGCTCAAAACTGTTACAATAGAATCACCAGCCTCAAACTTTAAAATATCAATAAACTGATGACCTTCTCTCGGCCCATATCCGATCATTTGGTTATCATCAACATAGGTAGCAAAAAAACCATTTCTATAGTAATCACTAGCTAGACTGATTTTAGGAATAAAAGACTTAATTTCTCCATCTCTCGTGACCCATAATAACCAACGCTGATCAATACCTCCATTGAAAAATTTTTTCTGAACCAGTATATCACCATTGATTTCATTTATGAAAATTCCGTCTACATGATAATCTTGAAATAAATATTCATTTAGGTCAAGTCTTTTAATAACAACTGGATTCATCGCATCAGAAAGATCGACTATGGCTAATTGTATCAAATGATCATCTCCAAAAATATCGCCCCAATCTTTTACATAAGAATATAGAAAAGCAAACCTATCATCTCCCAATGATCTTATCTGCATTGGCTTAATATTACCCCAAGGCACATCATCCGGACCTTCTATAAGTACTTGCTCAAAAACAGTAGTATCTATAATTTCCAAAGAATCACTAAGTGGCAATATCATTACACCCTCCTCTTTCTTATTGGGTCCACCGTATAGGTAGAAATAATCACTGCCGTTTTTTACCAGATTTTGAAATCCAAATTTGTAGTTTTCTTTCAATGCCATAGCCGTTGTATCACTACTCACAAGTTCCTTGACTAATTCTCCTGTCTCATCTGATATTTCATAAATAATAGGGTTGGAATTTACTGGAAAAATATGCCAGTAAGGGAAATCATTATCTACAAAAGGCGCTTGTCTTAAGCCTTGGATCAAGATACTATTCCCTTCAAATTTCATAATTGATTGAGATTGAAAAGATTCATGATGCTCATTGCCAGAGAAAAATGTGTTATGGTGGGCCCATATTTCCTTTCCTGTTTTCTGTTCTAGTTTCCTAAGTATAAAGCCATCTGGATCTATACCGGGTCTACAATAAATTGTGGTTTCTATTATATATATATAGTTTCCTCTCTCCACTATAGATCTTATATACCGTTCATTATATTGTGTTCTAATTGTATCACTTGTAGGAAAATAAAAGCTATCCACAGTAAAATTCAACCATGATAATTCAAGACCCTTTTTGAAAACTAGTTCAGAGGGTGGCTCGCATATTGGCAGGCTGTCTAACTCAATATTAGCAGAGACGCCAGAAATAAGGAACAAAGGAACTACTGATAATAATATAGAAAAAATAAAATCAGATATCTTTTTCATGGCCAATGGTTTAGATGTATTCTAGTGATTTATAGAAAGATAAGAAATTTATTGCATTTTAGACTATTCATTTTAAACCATTCTCCACCCTTCCTGCGTTTATATTTTGTTATTTTCACGATACAATAGATTTAAATGGAGTTTTTTGACAAATACGATGTAAAAAAGATAGAGAATATAGAATTATTGGCTAAGCAGGTCGTTGAGGGATTTATCATCGGCTTACATAAGTCTCCATTTCATGGGTTCTCTGTAGAATTTGCTGAACACAGAATTTATAACCAAGGAGAATCTACTAAAAATATCGACTGGAAAGTATTTGCTAGAACGGAAAAACTATTTGTCAAAAGATATGAAGAAGAAACGAATCTCAGATGTCAGATCGTTATCGATACTTCCTCTTCTATGTATTTCCCTGAGGATAGAAAAGAAGGCGAACTGAATAAGCTAGAGTTCTCTGCCCTTGCTGCTGCCTCACTTATGAATCTCTTAAAAAAGCAACGAGATGCATACGGTCTTAGTTTGTTCGAGGAAGAACTAAAAATTCACACCCATACGAAGACTAATACGTCTCACTATAGACTCATGCTTACTTACTTAGAAAAACTAATTAAGGAAAAGCAGATGAAGAAAACGACCTCAGCTGCTGCAGCATTACATGCTATTGCTGAGCGAGTACATCGTAGATCTTTAGTCGTAATCTTTAGTGACATGTTCGAGCAGACTGAGGACCAGGAGGCCATGTTTTCTGCCCTACAACACCTGAAGTATAACAAGCATGAAGTTGTACTATTCCATGTAATGGATGAAAAATTAGAGATGAACTTCGAGTTCGAAAACAGACCCTATCTATTTGTAGATATGGAAAGTGGTGATGAGATAAAATTACAATCTAACCAGATCAAAGAATTATACAAAGAAAAAGTGGTCGCACAACGTGAAGCTCTTAAAATGAAATGCTTGCAATACAAGATAGACTATGTAGAAACAGATATCAACAAAGGCTTCTCCACCGTACTAGAAACTTATCTTGTGAAGAGGAAGAAAATGCGTGGTTAGATCTAGAATACTTCTTATCTTTCAAAAAATATACAACGAAATACCGTTATGATAAAACTCAGTGACTACCCTACTACCGCTCCAGATTCTTTTGACAAAGACAAGACAGATAAGAAGAGAAAAAAGATTGCAAAAGAAATAGGAGAAAAGGTTGCGATACTTAATGCGCAAAAGAAACACAGCCTTCTTGTTGTCTTTCAGGGTATGGATTCTAGTGGCAAGGACGGAGCGACAAAAAGAGTTTTTGCGGGTTGTTCTCAGTCGCATGTCAATACCGTAGGCTTCAAAAAACCTACTGAAGTAGAATTTGCACATGATTTCCTCTGGAGAATACATAAGGAAGCACCACAAAAAGGAGAGGTCAAAATTTTTATAAGATCCCATTATGAAGACGTGCTCATCCAGAGAGTTCATGGATGGATAGACGAAGAAAAAGCGATCAAAAGGATAGCATCTATCAATGCTTTCGAAGAGCTATTACAGTATGATAACAATACGACTATCCTTAAATTTTACATGCACCTCTCTAAAGAAAAGCAGTATGAAAAACTCATGGAACGTATAGAAGATCCAGAAAAGAACTACAAACATAATAGTGGTGACTGGGAAGAAAGAAAATTATGGGATAAGTATAGAGATTGCTATGAGGATGCTATCAATAGATCTAGCGTTCCCTGGATTATTGCACCAGTAGATCAGCGCTGGTATCGTAACTATTTTATTGCAGAAAAAGTGCTAGAGGCACTGAACAAAATGGATCTAGAGCTTCCCGTCCTAAAAGAAAAACCTGACTTCTCCGATCCTAGTTATAAAAATATCTAAGCTATCCGTGACTAAAAAAATAAGAATAGACAAGTGGTTATGGACGGTAAGAATCTTCAAATCCAGAACCCAAGCCACAACGGCCTGTAAAAGTGGTCGAATAAAAATAGGTGATAAGAACCTTAAACCATCTTACCTGATTACCATAGGAGAATCCATCATGGTGAGGAAAAATGGATTCAACCTAGAGTTTGTAGTGAAGGGTATTCTTAAGTCCAGAGTATCTGCAACGCTGGCTGCACCCTGCTATGATAATATTACACCAGAGGAAGAACTTAACAAGTACAAAAGCTGGTTTGTAGGCAAAGCTGCCGCTGAGCAAAGAATAAAAGGAGCAGGAAGACCTACCAAAAAAGAAAGAAGGGAAATAGAAGATTACAAAGTGGAACAGTTCTTTGACTTTTTTGATGATGAGGAAGAGCAGGAGTCCTAACGAGTATCCCGTTTTCTCCTCATAATACTTAGTTGAAATTATTCCGCTTTTACTATAGAAAAGTTATCTTTGCCGCCTGAAAAATAGAAAATCATGGCACTAAAATGTGGAATCGTAGGTCTACCTAATGTAGGGAAATCAACCTTATTTAACGCGCTTACTTCGGCTAAAGCCCTAGCAGCAAATTATCCTTTTGCTACTAAAGATCCCAATGTAGGCATCATTACGGTTGGGGATAAGAGACTAGATCAACTAAGAGATATTGTCTCCCCACAAAAAACGATACCTACCACCGTAGAGATTGTAGATATAGCAGGTCTGATCAAGGGTGCCAGCAAGGGAGAAGGACTAGGCAATCAGTTTCTAGCTAATATAAGAGAAGTAGATGCTATCCTACATGTGGTAAGATGTTTCAAAGATGATAACATAGTCCATGTAGAAAATTCTGTAGATCCAGTAAGAGATAAAGATATTATAGATACCGAACTCATTTTCAAAGATCTAGATGCACTAGAAAAGAGATTAGAAAAGCTTAAAAAACAGGCTAAAACTGGAAATAAAGAAGAAATAAAAAAAGTCGCTCAGACGGAAGCCATTATAAAGCATCTAGAGTCAGAAAATCCTGCTAGATCGTTCCCTAGAGAGATAGAAGATGAGCCGTTCTTTAAGGAGCTTATGCTACTTACGGATAAGCCAATATTATATATATGCAATGTAGATGAATCGTCTGTTGTAGATGGTAATGAACTCACGGCAGCATTCGAAAAGAGCATAGAAGGAGAATCTGCTCAAGTCATAAGAATAAGTGCTGCAATAGAAGCAGATATAGCAGAGTTCGATTCTTACGAAGAAAAGATGGAATTCGTAACAGAGATGGGCTTAACTGAACCAGGTGTCAACAGAGTTACCCGAGCCGCTTACAAATTGCTAAATCTCATCACCTACTTTACTGCTGGAGAAAAAGAAGTAAGAGCATGGACCGTTCTAGAAGGATCTACAGCCCCTCAGGCTGCAGGAGTTATACATACTGATTTCGAGAAGGGCTTCATACGAGCTGAAGTAATAAAGTATGATGACTTTGTTTCACTAGGCTCTGAACAAGCAGTCAAAGAAGCTGGTAAAATGGGCGTAGAGGGCAAAGAGTATATCGTTGTGGATGGTGATATTATGCATTTTAGGTTTAACGTGTAGATAAATGCTTTTATACCCAACAACTTTTAGGATAGAAGGCATAAAATAGTTATTAAGGGAACTTACCAAGTGGAAATCAATCTATAAAAATAAATCAAGATCTACTTGCAACTGGTGTGAACTGGATAAAAGTAGAAATGGATGGTGTAGCACACATGGAGCAAATAATAAGGCTCTAGTTCTGCTCTACAAAATCGATACAAAAAACCTTATTAGTTTATAGCTAATAAGGTTTTTTTATGTTTTATCGAAAGCAAATAATACCAATTCTGTTTTAGATGATGGAAAAGGATTTAGAATTGTTCAAAGTGGATCGAGGCAACAAACGTAGTCAAACCCTAAGTTCGGCGAGGCTTTTTAACGTAGGATAACGTAGGAACATGAAGGACAAAATAAATAATTACCGTCAATCTAAACCAGAAAGGGTATAATATATTTTGTAACTACTCAGGTATTATATGCTTAAGTGGTGATGTGAATAGAGAAAGCATATTCTGATTTTCATATACCGTACCTATGCCACGGCTTATATATTTAATAAAAAATATCTACCGATAAGATGTCCCTACAGGACAAGAAATTTAATATTTTGAATAATTTAAAATCCCGCTAGGGATGTAATATGGGTAGAATAAAAATAGAATAAATTACCTCGTGCCGTAGGTACGGAATATATATTATTCTGTATAAAGTGTTCACTGGAAAAATAGCATTTTCTAATGTGAGCGTTTAATGAATTCACCTGAGTTGTTAATATATGTATCAGGATTTCTCCATGCTTAAAACTATTTCAGTATTAAGCATTAATATACAATACTTCTTTACATGCTTTTACAACCTTCTCTACAGTAGGCAGATACTCTGCAACCAAGGTAGGCGCATAAGGTAATGACGTATCAGCAGCGTTTAGTCTTATAACTGGAGCATCTAGATAGTCAAAAGCGTTTTTCTGCACACCATAAGCTACTTCAGAGGAAACACCAGCAAATGGCCAGCATTCATCTACAACGATAAGTCTATTTGTTTTCTTTACAGAAGTTAGAATTGTTTCTAAATCTAAAGGTCTGATTGTTCTTAAGTCTATTATCTCGGCTGATATACCCTCAGCCTGCAATGCTTTGTCTGCATTTTTGACAACTTCCATCATCTTGTTGTAAGAAACAATGGTAACATCAGTACCTTCTTTCCTTACGATTGCTTTACCTATAGGTGTCAAATATTCCTCTTCTGGTACATCGCCTTTAAGACCGTACATGACTTCACTCTCCATAATACAAACAGGATCATTATCTCTAATTGCCGACTTGAGCAATCCTTTAGAATCCTTAGGATCTATGCATGAAATCACCTTAAGACCGGGACAGTTAGCCATCCAACTTTCAAAAGTCTGTGAATGTTGCTGGGCAAGCTGCCCTGCTGAACCAGATGGCCCTCTGAACACAATAGGACAAGAAAACTGACCAGCTGACTGCGATAAGGTTTTTGCAGCATTATTAATAATCTGATCAAATGCTAAAACAGCAAAATTCCACGTCATAAACTCAATAATAGGACGTAGACCATTCATCGCAGCTCCCACTCCGATACCTGTAAAACCTAGTTCCGCTATAGGCGTATCTATTACTCTCTTAGGTCCAAACTCATCTAGCATTCCTTTGCTCACCTTGTAAGCCCCATTGTATTCTGCAACCTCTTCTCCCATAAGAAAGACATTTTCGTCTCTTCTCATCTCCTCCTTCATGGCTTCATTTAGCGCATCTCTTAGTGTAATTAGTCTTGGCATCTTGTCTAGTTTTATTTTTTCTAACGCGAAATTAAGATATTGGTTTTATTTTTAGCCCTCTATTGACATATTATTATCAATTATCGCTCCTAAGTCTATACCTCCTAAATGTCCAGAGGTCATGATAAGCAAGACATAATCTTCTCTTTTTCTTAGCTGAGTTATTATCCAAGCTTCTATTTGTTCACGATCCGTCATCACCTCTATGTCCTGTTTTCCAAAAGCATTTATAAGAAATGACTTATCCAGCGCTTCCATTTTCTTGATTTCCAATGTCTTAGTATTATAAATCAGCAAGCCCGTATCTACATCATTAAGCGCTCCTTTGTACAACGGAATGAAGCCTTTATTTAGTGAACTGTAAGTATGTAACTCTAACAGACAGAACAATTTTCGCTTAGGATATTTCTCTCTCACCGCACTTACTGTTGCTCTTACTTTGGATGGTGCATGAGCAAAATCCTTGTAAATAGCTCTGTTCTTATCTTCGTAGAGCAGGTTCAGACGCTTATCTGCTGAGACAAAACTAGAAACTGCCTTGTATATCGTATCGTCTGCAACACCTAAGTTTTGACATATTAATATTGCAGCAGAAAGATTTTTCATGTTGTGATGACCAAAGATCTGCAGACCGTATAATTTTTCTCCATACTTGATTTTATTTCCGCTCAAGGATACTGCACTGTAAGCTGCCGCATTCGAAAGCTGCTTCTGCTCTACTATTTGCTTTAGTATATCATCTTCCTCATCATAGAATATGAGGGTATCCTCACCCACTCCATCTAGCAATTTGTTGAACTGATCTATATAGTTTTCTTCTGTAGGGAATACATTTATATGATCCCATTCTATTCCAGTGATAATAAGTAAGTCAGGATCATAATGCAACATCTTAGGCCTTCTATCTATGGCCGAACTGAGATATTCATCGCCTTCTATCACTATAAGTGGTGCATCTGTCAATTTTACATTACTAGAAAAACCTTCTAATCTCGCTCCCACTAGATAATCAAAATCCTTTCCTGCTTCTTTTAGAATATGCATTATCATACTAGTAGTCGTCGTTTTTCCATGACTACCAGCAACTACAATCCTTTTTTTATCTATAGAATGCTTGTAAATGAACGCTGGATAGGAATATACCGTAATATCTAAACGAATTGCTTTTAGCAACTCAGGATTATCAGCCTTAGCGTGCATACCTAGTATAACACAATCTAACTCTTCCGTAATATTATCTTCGCTCCAGCCCATCGGATCAGGTAGCAAACCTTCTTTCTCTAGAATACCCCTAGACGGATCATATATCTCATCATCCGATCCAGTTATATTATGTCCCAGCTTGTGTAAGGAGATAGCCAAGTTATGCATTACACTTCCTCCTATAGAAATAAAGTGAATTCTCATGGTTACTTTTTATAATTAAAAGGTCAAATACTATGAAAACGATGGTCAAATCTATTTTCGGCACAAATAATGCATATTTTAAACATAATTCATAATAATTAGTTAACAGTAAGCAACCTTCATAATAATATAATGCTGGCTTACGTTTATAAGCTAATCTTTTAATAGCAAACACAATGAAAAATAAACTTCAAAAATCTCTAGCTAAAGTATTTTTACTCCTGATAGTGGTAAGCACACTTAGCTCATGCGCAAAAAAAGGGTACGGATGTCCTTACGATCTTAAAACTCCAGTTAAAATACAAATTCCTTTTATAAAATAGTCTTGTGAACTGGATACCCCTAAAAAACGAGAAACAACTTGAATCTATTATTCATGAATCTCACAGCAAGCACGTAATTATATTTAAACATAGCACATCCTGCCCTATCAGCTCTATTGCTAAGATGAGGCTAGAAGGTGATTGGAAACTTCCAGCAGAAGAGATATCTTTATATTATCTAGATCTGCTTCAGTTTAGAAGCTTGTCTAATTATATTGCCGAGCGTCTGCATGTTCATCACGAATCTCCTCAGATTATTGTTATGAAAAATGGTGAAGTAATTTATGATAATTCACACCTCGATATATCTATATCAGATACAGAAGAAGTTTTCTCCTAATGTCAAATCTTCCTTCTATAGAAAAATCTGATGATGGCAGTCATACGATCATTTCCTCAGAATTTGACGTAGCATATCATTCTTTTCAGGGAGCTATAGAAGAATCTATCGTCGTATATATTATGGCAGGTCTTCATTATCAGTTAGACAAGAATAAGAAATCTGTCAAAATATTCGAAATGGCTATGGGTACAGGCCTGAATGCTCTACTGACCTACAACGAAGCAGAAAAGCATAATATTCACGTAGCGTATAGTGGCATAGAACTATATCCTGTCGCAACAGAAGTTATTACTGCCCTAAATTATGGTGACATATTGGATTGTCAAGACAGGTTTTTGTCCTTACATAATTGTAAATGGGGAGAGAAAATTAATATGTCAAAGAATTTTCAATTCGAAAAAATCCATTCTGACATAGAAACTTATACCTTCCAGACCTTATACGACGTCATATATTTTGATGCGTTTGCTCCAGCGACTCAGTCTCATCTCTGGGAAGAGTCCCTGCATCAGAAACTCTACGACAACTTAGCTCCAGGCGGAGTGCTAGTTACCTACTGTGCTCAAGGTAAATTTAAAAGAATGCTCCGGTCTCTTGGATACCAAGTGGAACCCCTACCTGGACCAGGTAGAAAGCACGAAATGACCCGAGCTATAAAATTGTCTTAACAAAGCAAGAGCGCCTACAATAATCTAGCAAGTCTATACTAGAATAGACAAAGATTTCTTACCTTAAGGTTTGATAATTTACACACAATAAATGAGGAAACTTGCATTGCACTGGCAGATTTTAATAGGAATGGTTCTGGGAGTCATTATGGGTATTGTTTTTTCTAAGATCCCCTGGGGAAGAGACTTTGTTACGGACTGGATTAAACCATTTGGTACTATATTCATAAAACTACTAAAGCTTATTGCTATACCACTTATCCTAGCATCTTTAGTAAAAGGGATAACAGATCTGAAAGATATATCTAGATTTTCTAAAATAGGCGGAAGAACCGTTATCATATACGTAATGTCTACAATAGTAGCCATAACCATAGGTTTGTTGCTTGTCAATATTGTGCAACCAGGAGATCACATCAGTCAAGCTACCTTGGATGAATTGTCATCCGCCTACTCTTCTCAGGCAGAAGGAAAGGTGAAAAATGCTGAGTCGCAGATGCAGACAGGGCCGCTGCAGTTTTTAGAAGATATTGTGCCAGATAATTTTTTTGCTGCAGCAAGTAATAATAGAAATATGTTGCAGGTCATTTTCTTTGCTATATTGATCGGTATCTCTCTCCTATTAGTTGACCCAGAAAAAGGAAAACCTGTCAAAGATCTTTTTGATGGTTTCAATGAGATTATTCTAAAGATGGTAGATCTGATCATGCTGATTGCGCCTTATGCTGTTTTTGCCTTACTAGCATCGCTTATAGTAGAAACAACTAATCCTGACTTATTTATAGCGCTAGCCTATTATGCCCTGACTGTAGTGGGAGGATTATCTCTTATGGTAGGTATCTATATCCTAGTGGTATACTTCTACACAGGAAAATCTCCATCCTTTTTTCTAAAAGGAATCAGCCCTGCTCAGTTACTAGCATTCTCTACAAGCTCATCCGCCGCTACATTGCCTGTTACAATGGAAAGAGTAGAAGAGCATCTAGGTGTACACAAAGAAATTACAAGTTTCGTATTGCCCGTAGGTGCAACGATTAATATGGATGGTACGAGTCTGTATCAGGCCGTGGCTGCAGTTTTTATATGTCAGGCACTGAATTTCGATCTGACGCTGACAGATCAGCTAACTATTGTTCTTACCGCTACCCTTGCTTCCATAGGTTCTGCCGCTGTACCCGGAGCTGGCATGGTTATGCTTGTAATTGTATTAGATTCTGTAGGTCTTCCTAAGGAATTACTTATGATAGGTCTAGCATTAATATTTGCAGTGGATAGACCTCTAGATATGTGTAGGACGGTTATAAATGTAACTGGAGATGCGACCGTCGCTATGATAATAGGAAAATCTACTGGAAAATTATCTGATCCCGATACTAAAGAATGGGATGATCACTACAAAAAATAAATTATGACAACTTACTTCAGACATTTAGCAATTTTCACATTTGGTGCATTTTTTATCTTTTCATGTAAAAAAGAAAATAAAAAGCTCCATCCCACTCCAACAAAGACCACTATCAAATATGATATGGAAGACGGAAGTCTCAGAGATGTAAAAAAGGAGTGGTTCAATATAATCCACCAGTCAGATCCATCAGTAGACTGGCAAATTATAGAAAGGGAAAACGCAATTGCAAAATATAACACTAGTAGAGATCTAGCTGCAAAAGGAGGCGGGTCTGAAATAATCGCCAATGGAAAACTAAAAGGAGAATGGAATGAAATAGGTAGCAGAAATCAGGCAGGAAGTGTGGTCGCAACTGCCTACCATAAAGCAGAGGATAACATCTTTGCGATATCTGCAGGGGGCCAAGTGTGGAAGGGGAAATCCGATGGATCTCAGTGGAATGTTCAGAATGAATTTCTCACTTTCGACGTAAGGTATCTACCTTTTTTCGAATCAGACATGTCTACAAGACTTGTTTCTTCTATAAAAGGTATTCCTTATTTTTCAGATGATGATGGCGTCTCGTGGAATAAAGCTACTGGAATATCTTCTAGTGCCGTACAGCCTATTCAGAAGTGGGCACAAACCCCAGAAAATAAAGAAATATTTATTTTACATAAAAATACTTACTGGGATAATCTAAAACTATACGTATCAAAAGATCAAGGTGAGAGCTACGAGTTTTTGAACAACTTTGCCACCAGTGATACTAGAAATTTTGGACTTTGCTCTCCGCATAACTCAGAGGAAGTTTATCTCATGGAACAGGTAAGCGCTAGCGCCTCAATAATTTACAAGTGGAATAGAGAGATAGGCGAGTTTCAGATCATAGAAACTGATTCTCCGCTTTCCTTTGGCAATAATGGAAGAGGTAACCTAATAGGAACAAAAGATAATGATAATAATATTTCATTATATGTATATAATGAGCATAATGAATTTTACAAATCTATAGATGAGGGATCGACGTGGGAATTACAAAGTACACTCCCATCCAGACCATGGAACGTAGGCGTTTTTGTATCTAAGTCGGATCCACTAAAAATGATCTATGGTGAGGTAAATGCATTCAGGAGTAGTGATGGTGGAAAGAGCTGGTTCCTTATCAATGAATGGTGGGAATATTATGGAGATGTAGAAAACAAGATGCATGCTGACATGATGTATTTTAATGAATTTGAAGATAGAGAAGGTAATCCTTTTCTACTCTGCAGTAATCATGGAGGCATCTACAAATCTACAGATAGTGGTTTCAATAACAAGAATATATCCCTCTCTGGTCTTAATGTAGGCCAGTATTATAGTGTAAGATCTATGCCTGGACAAAACATAGTCATCTTAGCAGGATCACAGGATCAGGGATTCCAAAGAACGATTAGAGTAGACAACACACAGGTTTCGGATTTTGAACAAGTAATTTCTGGAGACTATGGGCACATCGTGTTTACAGAAAATGGCCAGCGATTATGGACCGTGTATCCTGGAGGCTGGGTGACGTACTATAATGATCCTCTAGGAGGCGGATATATAGGTGATTTTACGGTAGAATCTGATAATGAAAGTGTATGGATTCCGCCTATCGTAGCTGGACCTATTGCATCAGAAAATACTGTCTACATGGCTGGTGGTAATAAAGACGGTGGAGCTGGGTCACATCTAATAAAATTAACCGCCAATACATTTGGCAATATAGATGCCACACAATCGGATTTTGATTTCAAAGCAGCATCAGCTGGCGAGATTTCAGCTATAGCTTTTAGTCCCTTTGACCCGAATGTAATCTATGTTGCAACGACAAACGGATATTTCTATGTCTCCAATGATAACGGAGATAGTTTTGACCAAAAGATCGTGAATGTCCCAGGGGCACATTACCTTTATGGAGCTTGCATCTATCCTTCTAAGATAGATCCTAATATTATCTATTTATCAGGATCAGGATACAGCACTGCAGGCGTACTGAAGTCTACAGATGGCGGAGAGACATGGCGTCCCATGATAGATGGATTGCCAACTACCCTGACGTTCGGTCTCGTATCTACCTCTGACGAAAGATATATTTTTGCGGCCACAGAATCAGGACCATATGTGTATGTCGTAGAAGATGAACTATGGTATGAGATGGCAGGATCCAGTGCTCCCACTTCTAGATACTGGAGTCTAGAAATCTTAGAAGATGATAGAACAATAAGATATGGAACGTATGGAAGAGGTATCTGGGATTTCGTTATAGAAGAAACCATATCTTCCGTGAGTGAAGAATTAGCTGCTGATATAAAAATATTCCCTAACCCCGCCTCAGACTTTCTACAGATAGAAATAGATAGTAAGTATAATCATGTCAATTATAGAATCTTAAATCTACAAGGACAAGAACAATCGGCTGGCAAGCTAAATAATAATGTAAAAGTAGATATCTCTCAACTTACTACAGGAAATTATGTTCTGGTACTAGAAACTGAAGGTCTAAGAACAAGCAAAAAATTTGTAAAAATATAGAAAACATATGAATGAAGATACAATCCTAGGAATAGGATCCAGAGTGAAACATCCAGCCTATGGTGATGGTGTTGTAATAGTGGTAGATGTAGCAGCTTACAAGGTAAGCTTCATGCTTCATGGTGTTAAGAATGTAGGCAAAACCTATAAGGAATGGGAAATCATAGAAGCACTCCCTTTTGAGGAAGCCGTAAGTTATACTCAAGCAGAAAAATCTCTTATGAAAATCCTGAGAAACTGGTCTGATATATCAGAGATCATTCCTCTCGGAGATAAATGGGATGGCGGCACACTCATCCTCAAGCCTGCAGATGATTCACTAAAATCTAAAGAAATGCCTATAGATACCTTCTTTCACAAGATCGTAATGGTACGGGATAGACTCAGAGTTATGGAGCAGAGAATAAATAGTAGTAAAAGCATGACTGATGAAGAGAAGGTAAATCTGCAACAGTATATCTCTAGAATCTATGGAAGCCTGACTTCCTTCAATGTCTTATTCAAATACAAAGAACAAAATTTCGTAGGTGAGAAAACTAACTAGTGTTGTATCGGTATTATCGTTTCTTGTATTTATTATTTTATTAGAATCTTGTGTAACTGCAGATAATCCTTATACTAAGATTGCGCCTGGCATCTGGAGAGGTATACTAAAGTTAGATAAACCAAATCAGATGGCTGCTGAGGAAGTAGAGTTGTCTAGTAAATTTGATTTTACGGAATTACCTTTTAATTTTGAAATCCAGTATCTGACTAAAGACTCTTTCGTATTTGTAATCCATAATGATACAGAAAGAATCGTTGTCTCAGATTTATACTTTGGCAGGGATGCAAAAACAGCTAAGGACACACTAATCATAGATTTCCCCTTATATGATTCCTACATAAAAGCTATATGCGAAGAAAGCCTAATGGAAGGCGCTTGGTACGTAAATTATAAGCCTAATTACTCCATTCCCTTCATCGCTTATCACGGACGAGACTATAGATTTCCGCTCAATAATAATGAGCCAAATGAAAAGCTAACTGGAAAATGGCAAGTAAGTTTTGATTACGAAAAACCGGATGAGAGTTATCCCGCTGTTGCGAGCCTTGCTTTAGATGGCGAAAAATTATCGGGAAATTTCCAGACGGAAACGGGTGATTATAGATTTTTAGAAGGTACTACTAATGGTAATAAGTTTAGTCTATCTTGTTTTGATGGAGCTCACGCCTTCCTCTTTGAAGGTAAGAGTATAGTGGAAGATACCATCATAGGAGTTTTCTATTCTGGAAAAGATTACAAATCTAATTTCAAAGCTTACAGAACAGATAGTCCCACGCTAGAAAATGCTTACAATCTTACCCTACCGACTACGGACAAACCCTTTAGTTTTAGCTTTGAAAGCACAGACGGGAAAATGGTTTCTTTAGAAGATGATGCTTATAAAGGTAAAGCTAAAATAATACAAATCATGGGCACCTGGTGTCCTAACTGTAGAGACGAGACAAAATTTCTAAAAACCTATTTACAAGAAAATGAACTTAAAAACACTGAAGTAATAAGCATCGGATTTGAACGATATAGAGATAAAGAAAAGTCTATGCAATCGCTTAGGAGATACAAGAAAAAACTAGATCTACCCTACCCTATTTTACATGGTGGCTACTATGACAAGAAGGAAGCTTCAGCAATCTTTCCTGGCTTAAATAAAATCATTTCTTATCCTACCTTGATATTTTTAGATAAGAATAATAAGATATTAAAAATACATACTGGATTCAACGGTCCTGCAACAGACGCATACGAAGATTTCAAGAAAGAATTCCAAGTTATCGTTGATGAATTAGAAAATTAGAAAGCATGTCCAATACTTCAAAGAGAGTTTTCATAACTGGTGCCACATCAGGTATAGGAAAAGCTACGGCAATGATCTATGCCAAGAATGGATACGACCTTATTATCACTGGCAGAAGATCTGAAAGACTAAAATCTATCGCCACAGATCTAACGGATAAGTTCTGTACAGGGGTTACACCATTATCGTTCGATCTACGAAACTTTTCTGAATGTGAAGAAAAAATCAATGAACTAGATCTTGATAACAACCCCATTGATATACTGATAAACAATGCTGGTCTTGCAAAAGGCTTTGCACCCATACAGGAAGGATCTATTGCTCACTGGGATCAGATGATAGACACAAATATCAAAGGCTTACTGTACATAACAAGGCTAATAAGTCCATCTATGGTTTCAAGGAATCGGGGTCATATAATCAATATCTGTTCTACTGCAGGAAAAGAAGTATATCCTAACGGCAATGTATATTGTGCCAGTAAGTATGCTGTGGATGCCTTGACTAAATCTATGCGGATAGACTTACACAAACACAATATCAGAGTAAGCCAAGTAGCTCCTGGCCATGTAGAAGAAACGGAGTTTGCTGAAGTAAGATTTGATGGTGATAAAGAGAAGGCAAAGATTTATAATGAGTTCGTTCCACTTAATTCTACAGATGTAGCCGAGACCATATATTTTATATCCACAAGACCTGATCATGTAAATATTCAAGATGTTCTTATGATGGGTACACAGCAAGCTAGCAGTAATTTTATAGACAAGAGTGGAAGGTAAAACCATTGACGTATTATAATGCAATATGATATCTAGGTATTATTTACAATGTTATTTTTATTGAATATTTATAGCAAATTCTATCTTCAATAAAAAACCATAAATTTCGGTAGCGAAAAAAGATTGCAGGTCAAAATTGTAAACGTTGCGTCCATATAATGCTTTTTACAATTTTGATGTTAGAAGTGACATAACAAAAAGTTTATACAATGCTGCTTCAAATAATTAATATATTGGGGCTTCATAATTACAATAGTATTAACGGTCAGGCAGAATAAAAATTAAATAATGGTTTACACGCTCAGAATATGCTTCATTAGTCTATTTTTTACGGTTTTCAATACCTTAATGGCTCAAGGTGAATTAATATTTGATGATTCATATGTTCACGAAGTAAGAGTGACATATGATGGTAATATTTGGGGAAAACTAACTTCAAATTATATTGCTAATTATCCTGATGTACCATATATAATGGCAGACGCAATGATTGATGGAATTCAGATTGATTCCATTGGGATCAGGCAAAAAGGATTCTCTTCCAATTTTGGATCTATTGGTGTTAAAAAACCGTTGAAGATTGACTTCAATCATTATGTTGGTGGAAAGAAATATGATGGTTTGAAGAAGATAAATATGAACAATGGATTTGGTGATCCAGCAATACAGCGTGATAAGCTATGTTATAATATACTGGACAAAGCTGCTGTGGACGCATCTCGGACTTCTTATGCTAGAGTCTACCTTAATGATGTCTACTGGGGACTTTATCTTTTAGTAGAGCAAGTAGATCGTATTTTTATAAAAAAGAATTTTGGAAACAATTCCGGAAACCTCTTCAAAAACATGGGCTATAGCGCCTTAGAATGGTTGGGATCCGATACAACTAGTTATCAGCAAATTTTTGAACTTAAGACTGACAATAATGATCGAGCGTGGAGTGATTTTGTAAATTTTATAGATATCTTAAACAATAGTAATGATGATGATTTTAAAGAAGGAATCGCTGAAGTATTCGATGTAGATCTCTATATGAAAGTTCTGGCCGTAGATGTAGCCACTGGTAACTGGGATTCTTACATAGAGCATGGTCGCAATTTTTATTTATACCAAGATGCTGAATCAGAAAAATTTAATTGGGTGCCTTGGGATTATAATTTTGCATTAGGGGGTACATTTGAAACTATACCCATTGAGATAGATGAACCAGATAGTTGCGTGTCAATATTAATAGGAAGCAGCCCTTATCCTGCGACTGATTCTATTTTCCAGTTAGTAATCGAGTCAAATTCAAATTGTTGTTTTGACGGATGGTCTAATGAATGCCAAGAATTATATGATGATTTTCTAAATGGTGAATCTCAACCCTTGAATTTACACATTGCCTCTTTTCCACTCGATATGGCTGACTCTGAAAAAGTTCTTATAAGTAGATTATTAGAAGTACCTGAGTATAAAGAGCGATACTACCAAGAGCTTTGCTCAATACTAGAAGATAATATTACTACCGAAAGATTATTTCCACTTATAGATCAATATGCAGATCTAATAAGAGAAGATATAATAGCCGATACAAATTACACGTGGACTGAAGAACAATTCAACGAGGACGTGAGTCAAGGTGATAATTTAAGAGGCCTTAAAAAAATGTTTGCGAATCATATTTCAAATTTACATAATCAACTGGATGCATTATATGAATGCAGCAGTTCCGCATCTGATTTATCCTTTCTAGATGTGTCAATCAACGAATTCATGGCGGACAACGATTCACTCTCTACTATTAAAGATGCAGCTGGTGAGACTGATGATTGGATAGAATTATACAATAATACTAATGAAGATATCAACCTATCTAACGCCTATCTTACTGATGATCCAGACGATCCGGAACAATGGCAATTTCCAGTAGGTACCACTATCAAAGCTGACGAATATCTCATTGTGTGGGCTGATAAAGATGAAAATCAACAAGGTTTACACGCTAATTTTAAATTATCAAAAAATGGAGATTTCATTATGCTTATGGAAGGTAATGATGTTATAGATTCTTTGACTTTCGGCATCCAAGAAAATAATCTTAGCTACGCAAGACTCCCAAATGGGACAGGATTGCATACAATTCAGGAAGCTACCTTTGGCTATAATAATGAGGACGAGGTGACAGTTTCTGTATTAGAAGATCACATAGGAGAGTTTAGAGTATTCCCAAACCCAGCCTCGGATTATATAAATATAGAGTTTCAGAAAATTCCAACAACTGGAGTTAAGCTTATCCTAACCAATAGTATTGGGCAGAGATTATCGTCTACTTCTATAACATCGCTATCTACAAAGATAAAGCTTGATAATATTGATGATGGTTTACTTATGGTAACAATCCTAGATGAGAATTTGAAAATATTACAGACCTTAAGACTAATCGTCTTAAAGTAGGCGGTCAAGGAATCTAGATTAGAGAAATTTTCTTTCTACCAGTTTAGCTTATACAATATATAACATCAGTTGGATTCAATTTATTCGTTGGGTGTTGGATCAAGGGGGGCAGATGAATCTAGTCAATGGAATACAATGGATGATTATATCGATCGCCTCTCTCTAAAGTTCGTACATTCTTTTATTATACCATTTCTATTTTTAGATGACGGAAAAGGATTTAGAATTGTCCAAAATGGATCAAGGCAAAAAACGTAGGCGAACCCATAGGTTCGGCGAGGCTTTTTAACGAAGGAACATGAAGAACAAAATAAATAATTACCGTCATTCTAAACTAGAATTGGTATTACTGCCTCATATATAGCTAAAATCAAATTGCTTACTGAAGTTTTCTTTGAGTACTATTTTAACTTCTTTTATGTCAATATTCTTCTCCAGTTCATTTGCTAAAGAAGTTACTTCCATGTCAGCTTCTGCAATTCCGCAGGGTACAATATTTTTGAAGTATTCAAGATCTGTATTGACATTAAGTGCGATTCCATGCATCGTAACCCATCGGCTGAGATGCACACCTATAGCACATATTTTTCTGTAATTATCATTATGCCTTATCCATACACCCGTAAACCCTTCTATCCTCTGTCCCATAATATCATAATGCCTAAGCGTCTCAATAACAACTTGCTCTAGAAGTCTAACATACTTATGTACATCATTAAAGAAATAATCTAGATCCAAAATAGGATATGCCGTTATCTGACCTGGACCATGATAGGTAATATCCCCTCCTCTATTTATTTTAAAAAAGCTTATAGACTTCTTTGCTAAATTATTATCGCTAATTAGTAGATGATCCATCTTCCCACTTTTACCCAGCGTGTATACTGGATCATGCTCACAGAACAGCAGATGATGATTCGTAGCATAGTCTAATTCTGCACGCCTTGCAGCAATTTTACGCTCTTTCATACCATTATGTAAAGCAGTCTGCAGATCCCATGCCTCGGAAAAAGCAATACGTCCATGGTCCTTAAAATGTACGATTTGTTGTACTTGAGTCAATATTACATTGATTTAATCACAAATTAAGGCTATTTTTGGAAGATAAACCATCCTAACCATGAAGACTATAATATTATCTCTATTCGTATCACTTCTTTCTTACCATGCTCTGGAAGCCCAGGTAGCTCCAGATTTTACTGTGACTGATGTAGATGGAGTGGAACACACCCTATACGCAGATTATCTAGATCAAGGGACCACTGTCATGATAAAGATATTTTTTGTTGCCTGTCCTCCCTGTAACAGCATAGCACCATCTGTTCAAAACCTATACGAAGAATGGGGAGAAGGAGCTTATGATGTTCAGTTTATAGAACTAAGTAACAAGGTAAATGATGATAATCTGGATGTAACCAACTACAAGAATAATCATGGTCTTACTTTTCCTAGTGTCAGTGCAGATGGCGGCAGTACAACTGCCCAAGCTATGTTTACAGATGGTACCTTTGGGCCAGCCTTTGGAACACCACTTTTTATTATTATATCACCTGATGGTTCTGTAACTTTTGATCCTCCATTTAGCGGAGTTTCCGGTGCTATAGCTCATACAGGAGCAACAGGAGAAGGAACTCAGCAAGAACTTTTTACTAATTTTAGTCTTAGTGTTACTAATCCCGCACTCAGCAATACGCCTGTTACAGGTGTCAATTATTTTATTGGTCCAGGAGAAAATCCTCAACTTGCTGATCCCATAGATATTACACAATACGAGACGGTAGAAGCCATCCTAGAGGCATATCCATCTATAAATAATCCTCATATATATTTCAGAAAAGATTCCGATGCCCTTAACAATGTTACGGCAGCAGATATCGCTCTTATTGTTAAGCATGTATTAGGAATAGATCCATTTACAGAGGCGTACAAAGTAGTTGCATCAGATATCAATGCAGATAATAATGTATCAGCTGTAGATTTAGGAGTATTAGCTAAAATTGTGCTCGGGCTGCAAGATTTTCCTGAAGGTAATGTTTGGAAATTCGTTCCAGAAAGTATAGATCTGATTACTTCTCCAGGTAATACCTTAAGTTTTGACATAGAAGGTATAAAAGTTGGTAATGTAAATTAAATATCAGACTAGTACATACTTATTTTTCTACAATCTAACATATTCAGCGCATTAGATTTGTAATCCTTGACACGTTTACTTGTAAAAATAGCTGTCTCATCGTAGTACAAAAATATTACAGGAGCCTCTTCGACAATCATTCTATCCATCTCCCAATATAGCTTATAACGTTTCTTCTCATCATCTTCTGTCAACGCTCTTGTGTAGAGCTCGTCAAAAGTGGTATTACTGAATCGAGTATAATTAGGTGGTGGTGGATTACCTCCATAGAACATACATAAAAAACTTTCTGCATCTGGATAGTCTGCAATCCAAGATGCCCTGAACAATGGAATAGCTTTATTTCTCATGCCTTGCCGAAGCACAGCTGTTTCTTGTAGTTCGATTTTTACTTTTACACCAATTTTCTCCCAGCTTTTAGCTACATACGTAATTATATCCACGTAATCATTGTTGGTATATAAGGTAATAAGCTCTACCCCATCATAATTGCTTTCTTTAAGGAGTGCATTTGCTTTTGATAGATTGTACGTATATCCTGGAACTTGTTTCTCATCAAAAGACGGCAATCCACGCGGAACAAAACCGCTCGTCGCAGGTTTAGGAATATTACTTTTCAGTAGCGCAATCATAGACGCTCTATCTATAGCGTAATTAAGTGCCTGTCGGAAACTTTTATTACCAAGTATAGAGTTTTGAGCTAATGCCATATTTATACCGATGTACTCCATATTTAGATAAGGCAAATTTACTAAGTCTATCATATCTTTCTTACTTGCTTTAAGTGTACCATTACTTTCCAGCACCTCATTGCTGAATGATGACTCCACGCCAGAGAATAGATCTAGTTTATTATTTAGTAAGGAGTAGAAAGCAATTTTCTTGTCTGCTATAAAGCTTATTTTAATACCTTCTAGGTTTCCAGTTTCTTGCGGATAATTTTCATTTTTTAGTAGATATAATCCCTGATTTTCTATCCACCTTTTAAACTTAAACGGACCTGACCCTACGGGATGAGATCTAAAATCCGATCCGTAGAACTCTACAGCTTCCCTAGGAACAATAGCACAATACTGCATACTAAGTATACCTAATATAGGTAAGAAAGCTTTTTCTAAGTTTAGCTGGAAAACAGAATCCGATAGCGCTACAAAAGAGGAATCATTCTCGACTATTCCCTCAAATATCCATGAGCCAGGAGAATTTACATCCTTATCTATAATCCTGTTATAACTATATGCTACATCATGAGCGGTGACCTTTCTACCCTTACCTTCTGCAAAACATGGGTCATCGTGAAAAGTAAAATCGTTCCTTAAAGTAAACGTGATCTGCTTTCTATCTTTAGAAAAAGACCAGTTTTTAGCGATTCTAGATATAATATGGAGCGAATCGTCCATCGCTACGAGACCATCAAAAATTTGATTCACAGCCCACATATTATTATTAGATTTAGCGAAAGCTGGATCTAAAGAACTAATATTGACTGCCTCATTATATCTCAATACTCTTAAATTACTTTTTTTGCTCCCATCATCACAAGCAATAAAAATAAATAAAAGACAATAAACATATATAAAACGCTGTCTTACAGCCATTAATAATAATTATAGTAGGGTTAAGCGAATAGAGTGCAAAATAATAAATTAATTTTTTCTTTTCTATTAGTGGCTTTTTATACTATCTTTACGTCACAAAGGTGAGTATCCAACTCTCACTTTACCGCTGACTCAAATCTAAAATTCTTTCCAATCACACTACCTTATGTCATTTGATGTAAGGATTGTAACGTATTTAATTAATAAAAAGGAATGAAAAACCACAGTTTTATGAAAGCTACTAGATTGCTTTTAAATTTATTTGGGATCATACTTCTTAACTTATTTTCCCTCTCTTATATTATTGCAGAAAAAGACGATGCTGCCTGTAATACTTCTCCAGTCATAATATGTCCTCAAAATTATTTTGGATGTCCCGGAGATAACATCAGCCCTGACATGACAGGATTTGCTACAGCTACTGCAGGAGAAGCAGATTGTGAATCACCTGAGGTAAGCTATACAGACCTAGTGATATCAGAAGGACCTTGTTCTGGGCAGAAATTAGTGAAAAGAATCTGGCTAGCAGAATACCCTAACAACACTAACCCATGGTTATTTGCAGAATGTACGCAGATTATATTGCTAGAGGACGCAACAGATCCTGTTATTACTGATTGTCCAGCTAATATTACCTTGGACCTAACCGCTGGATGTGATGCATTAGCAACTTGGGATGAGCCCGCTGCAGACGATAATTGTGGAATTTCTTCGTTCACTTCTAATTATGCCAGTGGAACTAACTTTCCAGAGGGTGTTACGAATGTAATCTATACAGCGAAAGATAACTGCGGAAACAAATCTACCTGTTCTTTTACCGTAACGGTAAATGGAAATTGTTGTGATGCTCCACCAGTAATCACTTGCCCATCTAATGTAGATATATGTATAGAAGACTACACCCCTAATACTCAAAATTGCGGAAATTGTTTTAATGATATCGTAAGTTCTGGAATAATGGGTGTCAGTAATGATAAGAAATCGATAGTTACCTACAATCCTGCTACAGGACAGATTATACAAAAGATATTTCCGACTATGCCTAGCGTTTATGCCTTAGGTGTCAATTTTAATGACCCTAATGAATTTTATTTTGCATCAGGCTCTAACTTATATATAGCTGATTACAACCTTTGCACATTTACACTTTTAGGCAACACAGGAACAGACGGTATTATCATCGGTCTAGATATTACAGTTAATGGTGATATATATGCAGTTACTAATACTAATAAAGTATATAGCATAAACACCACTGATTATACTTCGACCCTGTTATTTGTTGCCAATATATCATACACTAGAGATATTGTTGTGCTTGGTAACAATGATATTTGGATAAGTGGAACAAGTGAGCTTAGAAGATTTGATAGTTCTGGTAACGTGTTAGACAATGTTCCAATTGTAGGAGTAGGAACAGCTAATGGACTGACCTTCGATGGTTGTGATAATGCATATTTCGCTAACCAGACTGGAATTTACGGAGTTAACGTAAGCTCTGGAGAAATAAAATTACAGATAAGTACAGCTGCTATACCACTTACCGATTTGGACTCCTATGCCCTTTCTGATGCTGTATCTACACCCTACTTTATAGAAAAAAATTGTAGCTCTGGTGCACAAGGTAACATCGTAGACGCAAATGGAGATATTTATTTCCCTTTAGGCTGTAGTTCTGAAGTTACAGACTGTGATGCATTCGAAGACAATGGAAATGGTAATAATGGAGACTATGGAAATGCAACTGCTGTTGCAGGTGCTAGTGGATGTGGACAACCGGTAATAAGCTCTGAGGATATTATAATATCTACAGGTCCATGTACTGGACAGAAAAAAATAAAGAGAATATTCACAGCTACAGATCCTGATAATGCAGCCTTGTTTAGTACTTGTGAGCAGATCATAGATGTAAGAGATATTGTTCCTCCTACCTTTGATCATTGCCCGTATGATATAACACTTACCGCTAGTTCTACCAGTGGCGGAGCACTGGCTAACTGGACTGAACCGACAGTTTCTGATAATTGTAGTGAAACAACAATAAGTGCTAACTTCTGGTCAGGAGATGTATTTCCAGTAGGAACATCGACAGTTGTATACACTGCTGCAGATGCTTGTGGTAATACCGCACAGTGTAGTTTTAAGGTAACCGTAGAGACAGCAGGTCATCTAGACTTGCACTGTCCTGCTGATCTTACTATAGATTGTAATTCTAATCTTTCTGATGTATGGACAGCGCCTACCTTTTCAACAGACTGTACTGAATGTCAGGATGGCTATATTCCTGGATTTATTTATATGGGTTCTAAGAATGGTTCTCAGTTCTACTGTTCTATACAGGATGATACATGGGAGCATGCACAATTAGTGTGTCAAAATTATGGCGGATATCTTGCAACAATATCTAATGCAGAAGAAAACTGGTTCTTATCAAATTTCCTAAATGTAAACTCTGCGTATATAGGTCTTAACGATGCTGCCAATGAAGGAAATTTTGTTTGGGATAGTGGAGAACAGTTATCTTACCAAAATTGGTATCCTGGTCAGCCTAACGATTATCTTAACGATCAAGATTACGTAGAATTACTGAAAAATGGACAATGGAATGATCAGTATGGACACAAAAAATTAGAATTTATAATGGAAATCCCATGTGTGGATGTATACCAATCTGGTGGTCCAAATGTTAATTCTAATCTGAATCCAGGAACATATACTATAAGCTATGAAGCGCAAGATGCATGTGGTAATACGGACTGGTGTAGCTTTAACCTTACTGTAGAAACGAGTATATCTATAGAATGTCCTGCCAATGTGGTACTAACTTGTCCGTACAATAGTTCAGGAGTGGTTGTAAACTGGAATACCCCTACTGCGACAACATGCTGTAGTTATACATCCCAGCATATACCAGGCTACGTATATATGGGTGAGTATAATGGTTCTAATTACTATTGTTCTCTCAGTCCAGCAACATGGACTAATGCTAGTAATGCATGTAGCGCTTGGGGTGGTAATCTAGCGACGATTAATAGTGCCGGTGAAAACAGCTTCCTTGCAAGTAAGCTTCAAGCTTCTTCAGCGTATATAGGACTTAGTGATGCTTGGTCTGAGGGTAATTTTACCTGGAGTAGCGGACAGCCTATGACCTATAGTAACTGGTATCCAGGACAGCCTAATAACTTTAATAATGGACAAGATTATGTGGAATTATTAAGTAACGGACAGTGGAATGATCAGTACAACTATAAGCCATTGGAGTATATTATGGAAATTCCTTCTTCTGTATCTGTAACTCAGATAGCAGGTCCACATAGTGGTTCAGTTTTTCCTAAAGGATCCGTTACAACAATAACTTACAAAGCAACTGATGCATGTGGTAATTGGACAACTTGTTCTTTCACCATTACTATAACTGGTGAAGATTGCAATCCAGTGGGTATGAATGGAGAATTAGCATGGATAGACGAAATACAATTCGGAAATTATGTAAATCATTCAGGAAACAACTGGGGATATGCAGATTTTACAAGTACATGTACAAATGTATGGCCTGGGTCTAGTTATAACTTGAAATTGGATCCTGGTTTTAATCAGAATACGACAGCTTTCTGGAAAATCTACATAGATTTCAATATGGATGGAGATTTCTTCGATGCTGGAGAATTTGTTGCTTATGGTAGTAGCCCTGGTACTATTCTAGGAATGCTGACTATGCCTTACAACGTATGGGAAGGCAATGCAACGATGAGGATTATTATGCAAGCTGGCAGCTATCCTTCTGGACCATGTGATAATAGTGGTTATGGTGAAATAGAAGAGTACTGCTTACACTTCATTGCAGATCTTAAAGGAGATGATGAAATAGAGACAAGATCTAGTAGTGACACAGAGCCAATATTACTTACTGCTGTAAATGAAGAGGATATAAACGTTTATCCTAACCCTACTTCTGATAAAGTTTTCATTAGTAATAATAATGTAGATAAAGTTGAAGTTTATACTATTGATGGAAGGTTAATCAAAACTGTAAAACAAGAAAAAGAGGATAATATGTCTATTGATTTATCTAATTCTGGTAATGGTGTCTACATGCTTAGAATCTATACAAAAGATAATATTACGCCTACGACGAAGAAAGTAATACTAAGTACTTTCTGATAAAGATTTATTGTGTGATTGTTGGAAGCCGTTGGCAGTTATTACTGCCGGCGGTTTTTTTTATTGGTCATATTATTACTATTCCATGGAATTCGAAGTATTTTTGACATAAATTATAAACTATGCAAATAAGATTCCTAGGCCACGCCTGTTTTCATATGGAGATAGATGGTTATAAATTACTATTTGACCCATTTATAAGTCCTAACGAATTGGCTTCAGAAATTGACATCGAGTCAATAGAGGCAGATTTTATACTACTCTCTCATGGTCATCAGGATCATATCCATGATGCTGAAACTATTGCTAAACGTTGTAATGCTAAGATTATCTCTAATTATGAGGTCGTAACATGGTATGGTAAATTAGGCATAGAAGGTCACCCCATGAACCATGGAGGATCATGGGAATTTGATTTCGGAAAAGTAAAAATGGTTAATGCCGTACACAGCTCTTCATTTCCTGATGGGAGCTATGCCGGAAATCCCGCTGGTTTTGTCATAAGCAACCAAAATCATTGCTTCTATTTTGCTGGCGATACAGCTCTCACGCTGGATATGCAACTTCTACCCATGACGAGTCCAAAGCTAGATTTTGCATTACTTCCTATAGGAGATAATTTCACGATGGGTTATGAAGATGCAATCTTGGCTTCAGACTTTATCGATTGCACTAGAATTATACCTTTCCATTATGATACTTTTGGATATATACAAGTTGATAAAGAAAAAGTAAAAACCGCCTTTGAATCGCGAGGTAAGGAGATTACATTTTTAGAAATAGGCGAATCAGTTAAGATATAGATGGGAAAAATAATAGCAATAGCAAATCAGAAAGGAGGTGTAGGGAAGACGACAACAGCTGTGAACCTTGCTGCTGCCCTAGGCATACTAGATAAAAAGGTATTACTTATAGACTCTGATCCTCAGGGTAATGCATCTTCGGGGCTAGGTTACAAAGAAGAAGATATAAAGGCTGAACTCTATGATAGTCTCATCTCTGGCGAAGGTATGGAGGACTTAATTATACAGACAGACTCTCCTAACCTCTTCCTTATTCCTTCCACTATAGAACTCGTGGGTGCGGAAATAGAATTGGTAAATGCTGAAGATAGAGAATACAAACTAAAAGCTTGCCTCGACCCTCTTAGAGAATCTTTCGATTATATAATAATAGATTGTCTACCCTCTCTAGGGATCATAACCGTGAATGCGCTTACAGCTGCTGATACCGTACTTATACCAGTCCAATGTGAAATTTATTCTCTAGAAGGTCTAGGTAAATTAAAAAATACAATACAACTTGTAAAAGAAAATTATAATCCAATACTAGAGATAGAAGGTATCGTATTATCTATGTTTGACAAAAGACTTAGAATGGCAAAAATGGTTGTCAATCATGTAAAGGAGTTATTATCTGATACCGTTTATGATACCATCATTCATAGAAATTCGAAAATTGGTGAAGCTCCAGGAACAGGAAAATCCATTCTTATATATGATATATCAAGTAAGGGCGCAAAAAACTTTCTGAACTTAGCCTATGAATTCTTAGAGAATAATAACGACGCAGAATACAGTAAGATAGAGCTTACTAACCGTAAAAAGACAATAACTAAATAGTTATGAGTAAACAGAAAAATGAACTTGGAAAAGGACTGCGAGCACTTCTCACAGGTATAGATAAGACTGAGAGCAGATCTGAACACAAAATAGCGCAGCCCATAACTTCATCAGATATATCTGAAATTAAACTCTCAGATATAGAATCTAACATAGAACAGCCGAGGAAAAATTTTGATGAGAAAGAACTAGAAGATTTAGCTCAGTCTATCAAGACTTATGGACTCATCCAACCTATTACCGCCAGGAGACTATCTAAAAATAAATACCAGATCATCTCTGGTGAAAGAAGGTGGAGAGCATCTAAAATTGCTGGACTTACTAAAGTACCTGTCTATGTCAGAAAAGCTAATGACCAAGAATTGCTGGAAATGGCACTTGTTGAGAATATACAAAGAAGTGATCTTAATCCTATAGAAATAGCGATCAGTTACCATAGACTTATAGATGAATGCAATATAACTCATCAGGAATTATCTACTAAAGTCGGTATGGAAAGAAGTACTATATCTAATTATGTGCGTTTGCTAAAACTTCCACCAAGCATACAAAGTGCGGTTAAAAATAATATCGTCTCAATGGGGCACGCCAGAGCCTTAGCTGGTATAGAAAACGCTACGGACCAGCTTAATGTGTTCAAAGAAATTATAAGTAAAGAATTATCTGTTAGAGCTACAGAAAAACTGATTAAAAATGAAAAAACTACTGCGAGAACGGGAAATAATTCTGGTAAAAAAGAAGGGCTAACTCCAGAAGTATTGAAAATCCAAGATGGTCTAAGTAACTTATTAGAAACGAAAGTAAAGATATCTAGAAATACGAAAGGTAAAGGTCAGATATCTATTCCATTTTCTTCTGATAAATCGTTTAATAATCTGCTAGAACAATTAGGTTACTTGTAATACAGTTGATATTATAAGTAAGTTTACAATTAATATGAATCTTCGCACTGTCATTAAATGCATTTTTGTTATCCTATGTCTTACTAGAGCTTACACCTCGATAAGCCAGCCTCCTGGAACATATAATGATACCATACCTCAAGATAAGCTTACTGCTCCCGCGTCAGATAATGACTATAGCTTTTTATCTTTGTTTAATGGAAAGCCTGGTAGAGCTGCTTTATGTGGACTGATCGTACCATCTGGTGGTCAGATATATAACAAAAAGTACATAAAAGCTGGAATATTCTTAGCTATAGAAGGTACAATAATCTATTTTGCTATAGATAGAACTCAGAAATATAACATATTACAACAAGGCTATCTAGATGTGCTTAATGGCCGTAAACCAGATCATGAAGGTGTACGCTCCGCCGCTACGCTTCGAACTGCTAGAAATAATGCTAGAAAAGATAAGGACTATTTATGGATTGGATTTGGAATAGGTCACTTTCTTGCTATAGCAGAATCCTTTGTAGATAGGCACTTGATGGACTTTGATGTTAGTGATGACCTGAGCTTTCGTATTATGCCGCCCGCCACTAACGGATCTGTTGTGAATCTACTTAGTTTTCAGTATAATCTATCTTCTAAATAATTCTTGTAAGTAGCATCTCCATCTGCTTAGATCACTCTATCTTATCAGTTCGCCGTCTTGGAATTTTACCAGATAAGCATTTGGGTAATCCTCTTTTGTCTGTGCCAAAAGGTAGTTTTTAGCATCTTGCTCCTCCGCAAACTTACCTAAGAAGTATAGGTAATTTCCTGTGGCAGTTTTATATTCTTTGATATCTCTATGTTTTCCATAGAGCTTATGATTCTGATTTAACTGGTCAGAAGAAAAATGCAAGACTACAGAATAATGCGCTCCAGATAATGTAGCATTAGCTGGGTGGTTTGAAGTTGCTTTTTCTATTATTTTTTGTTCTGTATCTAAAGAAGGATTTGAAGGGATTTCTGAAGGGTTTATTATTCTGTCAAACTTCATTTTCTCCATGTTTGCACCTTCCGCATTTTCTATTCGATATGCCTTTTCTTGATCTAATATAATTTCCTTAGTAGTGTTCTGCTTTACAGAATGATCTGAAGCCTTCACTTTTTCGGCATTAGCGGAGTATTGTTGCTTGGTAATAGCATCTGATTTTACTATTCTTTTTATTTCTTGTTCTGCTGCCGCTTGATCGAGTGTGACTGTTGCAGATTCTTCTGTAGGCATCACGTCTGTAACTTTTACCTTTTCCATTGCAGCTTCCAATACAACATTTGATTCTTTCTCCTTGTTACCCATGCTCGGCTCAGTCCTATTTTCTTCGCTTCTTATGTCCATAACTCCTTCTTCCTTTTCCGTACCTCCCCTTATTATAGGCGAATCTGTAGGCGGACTCTCCTTTTCAGGAACTTTGATTTGCTCCTGATTCATAAGGTCTAAAATAAGTCTTTCCATCTCCTCTTCCTTTTTCCTTTCTGCCAGAGATGGTACTACAATGTTTGGATCTATACCTAAAACCATAATTTCAGTTCTCCTGTTTATAGCATGTTCTTCCTCTGTACATTCAGCTGAACTATTACATTTGTTGACAAGCTTAGATTCTCCATAGCCTTTATATGCTAGAGATGAGGGAGAAATTTCTGTTTTCTCTAGAATGTAATCTACCGCAGCTTTAGCTCTCTTACGAGATAAGGCAAAATTCTTATCCTCTGTACCTCTGCTATCTGTATGACTACCTAGCTCTACTCTTATATTAGGATTATCCTTTAGAATAACAATGAGCTTATCTAATTCCTCGGCAGCTTGTGGCGTGATATCTGCCTTGCCATAACTATAGTACAAATTGTCTAATCTAAACTCCTTACCTAGGGATACCGACTCCATCTCTACATTAGCTAGTAGAACGCCTGTCTCATTGCCCTGAGTAAGATTATCCGTCACGCCTGGCCTAACCTCTCCTATTCCCTCAAAACATAGTATGCAACCATCTATATCTACATGGGCTTCCATTCTTTTCGTCAGATAGCCTTCCTTACGGATCATGATTGTGTAGTAATTCCCCTTAAGCAAGTTCACTTTAAAATCAGGATCAGGGTGGTCTTCTAGAACCAACTCCATCGTATTCTTCGTATTGTTGAAAACCTCTATATCTGCTCCCTTAATGGCGTCCACAACTATATTTTCGTCATCTCTCTCGTTAGCTAGTGTTATGTCAAAAATATACCCTGGAGCTCTCTGCATTTCTAATTTTACAAAAACCTTCCCAGAGGCATTCTTATCTACAGTACTAACTATCTGTTCTTTCTCCAGAAATCTATCTTTATTGGCTACTAATACATAAGAGCTTTCTTCTGGTATTGTCACTTCAAAGTGTCCATCGTTTTCTGAATATGCCTCCCCTAACTGAGTTGTTTTGTCAGCATTATACACAACTACTTGAGTACGATTAAGAAAACCTCGGTTTCCTGATTCAAAGGAATAACCGTCTATTGTTATATTCTGAGCATTTAGAGCTGAGCAGCTCATTAGCAAAAGCAAGAGTGTTAACTTGTTCATGGTTTACTGTTTCTGACGCTAAAATAATCTAATTAACTTATTAACGAACTGATTTGCAATACAATATAAAGGCAATTTACAATACATATAGTATCAGACTGTACTTTAACGAATTATTAAATAGTATTTCCATCTTATTTGGCTTAATCTTTAGATGATAAAATATATACTAAGTGAAAGCTCCACATTAATCAGAAGTATATTTATGTCAATTTACTTTTCAATAGTAATTACCTAAAGTGTGGTCTTTACAAGTAGTATCCTTAGATTTGTATAAGAATACCAAGATATCTCACCAGACATATAAAATCATAGAAGTATGAGCTTGAAAATAATATTTATGGGAACGCCAGAATTTGCAGTTCCTGCACTGAAGATTTTAGTGGAGCATGATTATCATCTTGTGGGAGTGATCACTTCACCTGATAGACTAGGTGGTCGAGGGAGAAAAACGGTCATAGAGTCTGATGTCAAAAAGTATGCAATATCAAAAGGACTAAACGTACTTCAGCCTACTAATCTCAAAAATAAAGATTTCTTAGAGGAGCTACAAGCACTTGAAGCAGATGTACAGATTGTTGTGGCCTTCAGGATGTTACCAGTTGCTGTCTGGGATATGCCTGCATACGGAACTTACAATCTACATGGTTCTCTTCTACCCGCTTACAGGGGTGCTGCTCCAATCAACTGGGCTATTATACAGGGCGAACGGATAACAGGTGTCACCTCATTCAAATTAAAACATAGGATAGACACGGGAGATATGCTATTCCAGGAGTCTCTAGATATATTAACGACAGATAATGCTTCTGATGTACATGACAGAATGAAGATCTTAGGAGCTAAGGTCATACTGCAGACGATACAAGCAGTAGAAAATGATACGGTAAAACTTATAGCTCAAGACAATTCTAAAGCGAGTAGAGCACCTAAGATAAATAAGGAGATATGTAAAATAAACTTCGCCCAAGCTACGCATAAAGTGTATAACATGATCAGAGGACTGAGTCTATACCCAGCAGCCTGGTGCAAGATAGATGGTAAAACTACTAAACTGATCAATGTTACTATGTTCAGGGATGGAGTGGAAAGAATGGCAGGTAAAATTTTTACAGATAACAAAACGCGGATGTGTATATCAACTATAGATGGATACATACATATACAGAAATTACAACAGGAGGGTAAGAGAAGAATGGATATCCAAGACTTTCTAAACGGTTACACTGTAAAGTCTACGCAGCTTTAATATCACTTAAGCTGACAAGTTCTAAGATGTTAGTAACTAGGACCTTGACTAAATAAACATCTGGTGTAATAGCTTGCTGGCAGTAATTTGTCACACGCGAACTAGCAGTTATTTCTATATTCATATCATTAGTCTGTACAGTAAGAATACAAGAACAAAGGATACTCAGGAAAAGAACGCAAGGAACGATCGCTTTGGTTTGATATTTAGGAATATTCATTGGTCGTAGGAGTAAGATTAAATAAACAGTTCAGCATTACAAGGATATGTCGTCCCTTATGCTATTGTAAACGTAAGCTTCTTCCGAAAAGTTACACTTTTGTTAAAATTATTCTAAAAATATCTAAATTATGTGGGTATCGCTTCTATGAGTCGTCTTGTATATTCTTGCTCTGGCGACTGAATAATCGATTCTGCCATTCCCTCTTCTATAATCTTCCCTTCTTTCATTACCATAATTCTATCACTGATAAATTGTACTATTGCCATATCATGTGAAATAAATATATAAGACAGCCCCAACTTATCTTGTAGGTCTATAAGCAAGTTGATAATCTGCGCCTGTACAGAAACATCTAAGGCAGATACGCATTCGTCACAGATAATGAATTCGGGTTCCACAGCTAGTGTTCTGGCAATTACAATACGTTGTCGTTGCCCACCCGAAAACTCGTGAGGATATCGACTATAATGATCCGATTGTAAGCCCACGGTTTCCATGAGCTCTATTGTCTTCTCTTTTCTTTGTTTCTTATCGGAATAAATTCCGTGTACTTTCATGGGTTCTGATATAGAATAACCTACCGTTAGTCTCGGGTTAAGACTGGAGTACGGATCTTGGAAAATGATTTGTAGTGATTTTCTAAGTTCTCTAAGTTTTGCAGTTTTGTAATTCAAAATATTATCCCCTTTAAAAATTACTTCCCCTGCTGTAGGATTGACCAGTCTCATTATGGTCTTACTGAGCGTAGATTTCCCGCAACCCGACTCTCCTACTAGCCCTAGGCATTCTCCATTGCCTACCCTGAAACTCACATCGTTCAGCGCCTTAGTGTACATCTGTACTTTGCCTAGCCAGTTTTTCTTTTTAGGATACCAGGTAGATAGGTTTTTTACTTCTAGAATAGATTCTGTAATGTTTTCTTTTGCCAAGTAATCTATCTTATGCTGTTCCACATAAGATGATAGATTCATATTCTTATTATCTATAAAATCAGATATAGTAGGCAGGCGATCCAACTTGTAGTACAAGGGAGGACGACAAGCTATTAGTCCTTTCGTGTACGGATGCTCCGCATGGTTGAAAATTTGATCTACAGTACCATACTCCACAATCTTACCTTTATACATTACGGCTACATCATCACTTATTTCTTTGATAACCCCTAGGTCGTGAGATATAAAGATGATAGACATGTTGTATTCTTTCTGGATCTCCTTCAGCAAAGCAATGACCTCCTTTTGTACCGTTACATCTAGAGCAGTAGTCGGCTCGTCCGCTATAAGAATATCTGGATTACATGATATAGCCATAGCAATCATTACACGCTGTATTTGCCCTCCTGATAACTGGTGTGGATAAGAATTATAGATGCGTTCTGGCTCTGGAAGCTTTACACGCTCAAACAGATCTATGGTTATCTGCTTAGCTTCTCGTTTATCCCGCGTTCTATGTAGTAACAATGCTTCCGCAACCTGTTTACCGCATTTCATAGAAGGATTAAGCGAGGTCATAGGCTCCTGGAAGATCATTGAGATTTTATTTCCTCTATACTTTGTGTAGGCCGCTTCATCCAGACCATTAAGCTGAATACAACGATCATCTGCGCAGTATATAATTTCACCAGCTTCTATGACTGCCTTCTTAGAAGGTAAGAGACCTATAATAGACAAGGAAGTAATAGACTTGCCTGAGCCTGACTCTCCCACTATACCTAGATTTTTGCCCTGCTTGAGTTCAAAACTTACCCCATCTACAGCTTTTACGACCTTTCCTTGATCATGGAAATAAACCTTTAGATTATCAACCTTGAGAATAGCATCATTCATAACGAACATAAATATCTACAAATGTGTTAACATTAAAAATTAAAAAAGTAGATTCTTTGACATCTCTAGTAATGATCCTTCTATCTTAGCGCTCTTAATTTTCTATTATAATGTGTTAATCTTTTTTGAATAAGGGAAAGTACTATTTTTTTATTTTCTAAATGTATGTAATATGGACTTTCTATCGTCTATACAACAATATTAACATCCAACAATAAAAAGTTTTTTATGAAAAAAATATTCAAAGTTCTGATATGGGTTATCGTAGCTCTTTTTATAGCTATTCTTTTGCTCCCCTTCCTCTTTAAGGATGACCTGATGAAGGCCCTTAAGACAGAAATAAATAAAAATGTAAATGCAGAGGTAAATTTCTCTAATGTAGATCTCTCGTTTATTAAAAGTTTTCCTAACGTAGGAATAACATTAAATGATCTTAAAATAGTAGGAAAAGATGCTTTCGCCAATAAAACATTGACAGATATAAAATCCCTTAATCTCAATGTCAATCTCTCTTCTCTCATCAACAAAAGTGTACCCTATAAAATAAACAAGATAGAGCTAGAGGATGCGGAGGTCAATATCATCGTAGATAAATATGGGAATTTCAATTATGTAATCTGGAACGATACTGGTGATGGTAGTGAAGCCAGCGCGTTCGAGCTGAACTTATCTAGGTATGCTTTAATAAATAGTAAGCTTAGCTATACCGATTATCAGAGTAATATGATGATGAGGGCAGAAAACATAGAGCATTCAGGAAAAGGAAATTTTAATCAAGACAAGTTCAAATTGGAAACAGTATCTAATATTCCTGCATTTACATTTTCGCAAGAGGGTACGACATATTTTAAGAACGCCTCGCTCAGTGGAGACATCAATGTAGAAATAGATAATACAACACAAACCTATACCCTTAGCGATAACAAAATTAATCTAAATGGTCTAGATATGAAGGGAGAAGGTTTTTTTAAGATGCTAAAAAGTGGTGTAAATATGGATGTCAAGGTAGAATCTCTCAATGAGACTTTCGCCAGTTTCCTACAAGTAGCACCTCTCGTTCTAGCAGACGAAGTAAAAAATCTAGAAACAGAAGGTACAGCTACAGTAGTTGCTACGGCAAAAGGAACGTATAGTGCTGCACCAGAATCATTCCCTGCTATTGACCTACAAGTTAAAATCCTAAATGCTGCTATCAAAAACAATGAATATGCTAGCAAGATAGAGGATGTCAATACTGATATATTTGTCAAAGCTCAAGACTCCAAATGGGATGACCTAAGCATCAATATACCTGAGTTCAGAGCAAAGGTCGCTGGAGAACCTATAGTGGCAAAATTACTCTATAAGGATGTTACAACAAATCCTTACATCGATGTCGTTGCCAAGGGTAAGATACAACTAGATGAGATAAGTAAAATTGTTCCTCTAGAAGGTGTTAAGTCCATGACAGGAACCATCCATCCTGACTTCAGCATACAGGCCTACGAAAAAGATATTCTTAATGAAAACTATGAAGCTATTTCCTTTGCAGGACAGCTGGATTTATTTGACATAAAAATAGATAACGAAGAAACGCCCGATCTAGAAATCAAGAGCAGTACAATAAAAGCGTCCCCTTCTACCCTGACCGTAAGTAAGCTTTCTGGTATAATAGGTAATACTGATTTTCTTGTAGATGGAGAGATAAAAAATCCGCTGGCATATTTTGTTAGTAACAAAAATATGGGTGGCAATATAGATTTCAGTTCTAAAGTACTAGATCTGAATGAATGGATGCCTGAAGAAGCTGCGACAACTGTTGCGCCTGCACCCAACTACGACATAGATCAGAACCTACTGGATCAGAGCACCTTAAACTTTACAGCAAAGGTAGATCAAGTAAAATATCTCGACTATGACATCAAAAACATTTCAGGAAAAGGTAGTTTAAATGCTAATAAAATAGCGTTCCAAAAAACAAATGGTGCTTTAGAAGGTTCTGAATTTGAGCTATCAGGAGAGATCTTAAATGCGTATAATTTTATCAATACCAACGATACGCTGAGAGGAAATCTAAATATATCTAGTAAGAAAATGGATCTGAACAAATTACTAGTAGAAGAAACAGAAACTAATACTGAAGAGGCAATTACACCTAGAATTCCAGCGAATATCGACATTGACATAAGTACAGCAGCTAGTGAACTTATCTATGATACGTATAACTTCAAAAACTGGGATGGAGATATAAAAATAGAATACGGAGCCGTAGCGATAAAGGGTGCGAGCATGGATGCTATGGGAGGAAAAATGAGACTGGATGGATCCTATGATAGCGCTCCAGAAATACCAGAATTCGCATTCAAGTACAATATTGATAAGTTCGAATTCAGTCAGGCATTTAGAGACATCGTAACGTTTAGTAAACTGACACCTATAGCAGAATTTCTAGAGGGTCTATTTAATTCTACACTAATCATGTCAGGAAATTTGAAAGATGGTTTTCCAGATCTTACCACCCTCTCTGCATCGGGTTATCTGGAAACAATAGATAGTCAGGTGAAGGGCTTTGCTCCACTAGAAAAACTGGGGAGCAAGTTAGGTGTGGATGAGATTAAGTCATTTGCTATAGATAATACAAAGAATTGGTTTGAAATAGAAAATGGTGTTGTAACGGTAAAGCCTCAGGACTATAATTTCAATGGTATAAAAATGACCGTCGGTGGGAATCACAATCTTGAAAACATTATGTCTTATGTTGCCAAACTGGAAGTACCTAGAAGCCTGCTAAAAGGATCTGCTATAGGATCTGCTGCAAATAGTGGAATCAACTTCATATCTGGAGAAGCCAGCAAGTTAGGGATCAACGTTGCTCAGGGAGATTATATCTATCTAGATGTGAATATTTCTGGCTCTTTCAAAAATCCTACTATTTCTATAAAGCCTACTGGATCAGGAGGTAAAAATATGACAGACCAAGCTAAGGACGCTATTACTTCCAAATTAAATGATGTAAAAGAGGAATACACAGAAAAGGCTAAAGAGAAAGTGGAAGAGGCTAAGGATTCTGTCAAAACAGTTGTAACTCAGAGAATAGATAGCGCAAAAACTAAGGTGAAAGAAAAGGTAGATACTGAGGTAGGAAGATTAAAAGATAAGGCAAAAGAAAAATTAGATAGTACCATCAAGAATGCTGTAAAAGATACCATAGCAACTCAGGTAAAAGACAAAATAGATGATGTTATCGGTGGTCAAGCAAAAGAAGAAAAGGATAAACTGAAAGACAAGTTAGATGATTTCAACCCTTTCAAAAAGAAGAAAAAGAAAAAAGAAAATTAATATAAAAGCATTGGCCTAGTAGACATTTCTAATGACTATTATGTAAAAATATAAGGTAAATATTTGTCAAGATTAAAAACTGGTATATATTTGTCACAATGAAAATAATCAATAACATGAATTGGTGGCAATTTGTTCTTCTCAAAAAGGAGGTGTAACCAGACTATTTATGTTTTTAAAATAATATAAAGCGACTTGTTGGACTTCAACAGGTCGCTTTTTCTTTTATATAAATCTTGTAGCTCTTATGAAACTATATACTTATAAGAAAAAAATATTGGCAGATCTTTTTACACCCGTAGGAGCATATCTTAAGATAAGAGAATTATTCAGCCAAGTATTACTGCTAGAAAGTTCTGATTATGCGGGCAAGGACAATGTGCAATCTTTTATATGTTTTTCTCCCCTAGCAGGTCTTAGTGTGGAAGACTATGTTCTGGAAACATACATCGGACAAGAAAAGAGTAGCATAAGTTTCGATAGAGGCTTACCTGATCTAATATCTGATTATATAGAATCCTTCGAGACACAAAACGACATGCCTGGGTATAATGGATTTTTCGGATATACTACATTTGATTGTGTTCAGTATTTCGATACGGTACAACTAAAATCTGAAGAGATAGATACCAAAATAAAAGATATCAGATACGATCTCTATGAATACATTATCGCTTTCGATCACTTTCATGAAGAGATAACGATTATCAAGAATACTTTTACAGAGAATGATGATAATCTGGATAGTATAGAACAAATACTACGTAAGCAGGATAACACTAGCTTCACCTTCAACCTAGAAGGAGCAGTAAGTTCTCCGCTGGATGATGAGCAACATAAAAACAATGTGCGTAAAGGAAAGAAACATTGCCACAGAGGGGATGTGTTTCAGGTGGTATTAGCTAAACGTTTCCAGCAAGATTTCCAAGGGGACGATTTTAATGTATACAGAGCGCTTCGTTCTATAAATCCTAGCCCATATCTTTTCTACTTTGACTATACGGAATATAGATTATTTGGTTCTTCTCCGGAGGCACAGATCATTGTAAAAGATGATCTTGCGGAGATACATCCTATCGCCGGTACAATGCCTCGGACAAGAGATAGCACCATAGATTTACAAAATGTAGAAAAGCTAAAATCCGATCCAAAGGAAAACGCTGAGCATGTGATGTTAGTCGATCTCGCCAGAAATGATCTGAGTAAAAATTGTGATGAAGTCGAGGTTATGAAATATAAAGAAGTGCAATGGTTCAGCCATGTTATGCATCTAACCTCTAAGGTGCAAGGCAAAAAGCATAAAAAAATTAAGGACTACCAGATCTTTGCAGATACTTTTCCTGCTGGAACACTAAGCGGCGCTCCTAAATACAGGGCCTTAGAAATCATCGACGAATTAGAGCCACATCGTAGAGGATTCTATGGTGGTTCTATCGGTTCTATATCGTTCAATGGTGGACTAAATCATGCCATTATGATCCGGTCATTCTTAAGTAAAGAAAATACACTCTATTTCCAAGCGGGAGGAGGTATCGTCATAAACTCTGATGAAGATATGGAGTTACAAGAAGTAAATAATAAATTAGCAGCATTAAGAAAGGCCCTAGTGATGGCAGAAAACATATAGCATGAGTAAGATATTAGTAGTAGATAATTACGATTCTTTCACTTACAATTTAGTGCAGATCATAGAGGAGATCAGCAAGCAGAAACCGGATGTGATACGTAATAATGAGCTAGATATAGAAGGTATTGCAGTTTATGATTTCATTTTCCTTTCACCTGGACCAGGCATCCCAGAAGAGGCTGGAGATCTACTAGAAGTTATAAGGAGGTATGGCCCAACTAAGAAAATTATGGGGGTATGTCTAGGCTTACAAGCAATAGGACAGGTGTACGGATGTCAATTAAAAAATCTTGCAAAAGTATTCCATGGCCTACAGACAGAAATGCACCTAACAGATGAGAAAAGTCCTATTTTCCATGATATAGATCCTAAATTTCAGGCAGGGAGATATCACTCATGGGTGATAGACAAAGATACAATGGTGGATGACCTTAAGACAACCTGTATAGACAAAGATGGGGAGATTATGGCCGCCGAGCATAAGGATTATAAAGTATATGGAGTACAGTTTCATCCTGAATCCATCCTTACGCCTATCGGTAAAGACATCGTAGCTAATTTTCTGACCAGAGGCTAAAAGCAATCAACATGAAAGATTTACTTAACTACTTATTTGATCATAACAAGCTTACTAAAGAGGAGGCTAAGGAAGTCTTGATAGATATCTCTAAAAGCAAGTATAACGAAGCACAGGTCACCTCCTTTATAAGTATATTTCTTATGAGGAGTATCACTGTGGATGAACTAGAAGGGTTCAGACAAGCATTACTAGAGCTAGCGAAACCTGTGAATATTGACAATACAGAATTGATAGACTTGTGTGGAACAGGAGGTGATGGGAAAAACACATTTAACATCTCTACCCTTACCTCATTCGTTGTAGCGGCATATGGCAAGAAAGTCGCCAAACACGGAAATTATGGCGTTTCCTCTGTATGCGGATCATCTAATGTATTAGAGTCCCTAGGCTATCGTTTTTCTAATGACATGAATATACTAGAAGAACAATTAGAAAAATGTAATATCACCTTCCTCCATGCTCCACTATTTCATCCTGCTATGAAATTTGTAGGACCGATCAGAAAACAGATGGGTGTGAAAACGTTTTTTAACATGCTAGGACCTATCGTTAATCCTGTTCAGCCTAGATATCAGTCCGTTGGAGTTTTCAGCCTAAAGTTACAACGGCTGTACAGTCATATCTTCCAGAAAACTGATAAAAAGTATAACATCCTATACGACCTTGGAGGCTATGATGAGTACTCTAATACAGGTACGACTAAGCTTATACGTCGCACAGGAGAGAAATTAGTTGATCCATCACATTTTAATTTGAAAGCTTGCGAAAATAAAGATATCTTCGGCGGGAATACAGTGCAGGAAGCTGCCAGTATATTCACGAATCTTCTAGAAAACAAAAGCCCCCATAAGCATAAAGAGGTTGTCAGTGCAAATGCTGCTATAGCTCTATCCCTATATGATAAAGATGCTAGTCTAGAATCCTTGTATCATGAAGCGATGGAAATTATAGAGTCTGGCAAAGCGTACGGAACTTTTAAGCAGTTAATTCGTTTATCCCAAGAGAAAACATAGTATTCAAATGAGTATCCTCCAGGAAATAGTTACCGCCAAAATAGAAGAGATAGAAGTCAAAAAGAAGTTGCTACCAGAATCCATATTGGTAGACTCCCCATATTTCACAAGGTTGCCGAAATCGATATCTGAGGCTGTAAGAAATACAAAACCAGGTATTATATCTGAGTTTAAAAGAAAATCTCCCTCTAGGGAAAATATAAATATCAATGCTTCCCCTTCAGAGGTCATACCTTCTTATGTAGAGAATGGAGCAGCAGCCGTATCTATATTGACGGATGCTCAATTTTTTGGAGGTTCTACAGAAGATATCAGAAACAGTAGATCTATCTGTAAATTACCTATATTAAGAAAAGATTTCATTCTAGATACCTATCAAATTTTAGAGTCAAAAGCTATAGGAGCAGATTGCATTTTACTCATAGCTGAGATTCTTAGCAAAAAGCAAGTGTTAGAATTATCTTCATTTGCTTATAGCCTCGGATTGGAAATCCTACTAGAAGTCCATTCTGAAGAACAATTAGAAAAGCTATGTGACCATATCAGTATAGTAGGTGTCAATAATAGAAACCTTATAACTTTTCAGACTAGTACAGATACTTCTAAAGCAATATTCCCTAAATTACCTCATAGCAAGACGCTTATATCTGAAAGTGGCTTAAATGAATCTGCGAAGATCAAAGAACTTATGGATCTAGGTTATGATGGTTTCCTTATCGGAGAATATTTCATGAAGGAAGAAAATCCTGGAGACAAACTTAAGTCACTTATAAAACTATTCTAATGATCATCAAGGTATGTGGTATAAAGCATCAAGCTAATCTAGATATGATATCTGGAGCATCAATAGATATGATAGGCCTGAACTTTTACCCTCCGTCCCCTAGATATATTAGAACACACATCTCTACTAGTAAACCTTCCATGAGTACCGTGGGTATATTTGTCAATGAGACCTTAGAAAACATAAAAAGTATATCTAGTGTATACAATCTAGATTACGTACAACTACATGGAAGCGAAGACATAGCCACGTGTGAATCAGTATCTCATTTTGCTAAAGTGATAAAAGTATTCAGATTGAAGACTGACTTTAATTGGGATCAGGTCGAACAATTTATTCCTTATACCTCCTATTTTCTCTTTGACACGCACACAGCTCTCTATGGTGGTTCTGGGAAAAAATTTGATTGGTCCCTTCTTAATAAATATACACATGCCACTCCCTTTCTGCTCAGTGGAGGTATAATGCCAGATGACGCCGCAGAAATTTTAGAAATACAGCATCCGCGTTTTTCTGGTATAGATATCAATAGTGGATTCGAACTAGAAGCAGGTGTAAAAGATATTAATAAAATAAAATCATTTACCAAAGAAATTAGAAATGGCAGTAAGTTACCAGATAGATAAACAAGGTTATTATGGTAAATTTGGAGGTTCATATATTCCTGAGATGTTGCATTACAACATTGACATGCTCCAGAAAAAATATATAGAAATCATAAGTACTCCGGGTTTTAGAAAAGATTTTGAGCAGTTACTTAAAGATTACGTGGGAAGACCTTCTCCCCTATATTTTGCCACTAAACTTTCCCAAAAATATAAGACAAAAATATATCTCAAAAGAGAAGATCTTAATCATACTGGCTCGCACAAAATCAACAATACAGTAGGTCAGATATTACTAGCTAAAAGCTTAGGCAAAAGTAGGATTATAGCAGAAACAGGCGCTGGTCAGCACGGTGTGGCAACGGCTACGGTATGTGCGCTGATGGGTATAGAATGTATTGTATATATGGGAGCGGTAGATATAGAAAGACAGGCACCTAATGTATCTAGAATGAAAATGCTAGGCGCTAGAGTTGTTCCTGCTAATAGTGGAAGTAAGACTCTCAAAGATGCTACAAATGAAGCGATAAGAGATTGGATCAATAATCCTGAGGATACTCATTATATCATAGGATCTGTCGTGGGACCGCACCCCTACCCTGACCTAGTAGCGAGGTTCCAGTCTATTATATCGGAAGAAATAATCACGCAGCTTGAACAGCAGGAAGGAAGGTCATATCCGGATTATATTCTGGCATGTGTCGGTGGTGGATCTAATGCTGCAGGAGCCATGTATCATTTTTTAGATAATGAAGCTGTGCAATTCTATCTTGCTGAAGCTGCAGGAAAAGGAATTGATACTGGACATTCCGCTGCAACAAGTATTCTGGGTTCTGAAGGAATTATCCATGGTAGTAAAACACTACTGATGCAAACAAAAGATGGTCAGATCGTAGAACCTTATTCTATTTCTGCAGGTCTAGACTATCCAGGTATAGGTCCTATGCATGCGCACCTTATTTCTTCTAAGCGAGCACGTGTATTTCCCGTTACAGATCAGGAGGCTGTCCGAGCTGCCTTTATGTTGACAAGAGAGGAAGGGATTATCCCAGCGTTAGAAACGGCTCATGCTTTTGACATATTAGAAAAGCACACCTTTGACAAAGATGCTGTGGTCGTCATCAACGTATCAGGTAGAGGCGACAAAGACCTTAGTACTTACATAGAATATTTAGATCAATATGCTTAAAGCAAGATTAGCATGAATAATAGATTAACTCGCCTATACGATACAAAAAAGTCAGAAATTCTAAATGTATACTTTACAGCTGGCTACCCTAAATTAGATAGTTTAGTAGGTATCGTTAAGTCCCTAGATCATTCAGGAGTAGACCTAATAGAGATAGGAATGCCTTACTCCGATCCCCTAGCAGATGGTGAAACGATACAAAATAGTAGTTCTATCGCCCTAGCCAATGGCATGGGATTAGATCTCATGTTTTCTCAGATCGCAAGCGCAAGGCAGCAATCAGATATTCCTATTATTCTTATGGGATATTATAATCAGCTCTTGCAATATGGAACAACTAAGTTTTTTGACAAGCTTTCAGAAGTTAGTGTAGATGGCATTATCATTCCGGATCTTCCTATGGAAGAATACGAGCAGGATTTCCTAGATGTCTTAAAAGATAAGCAGATAGGCATATCCTTTCTGGTAACTCCTCATACTTCTGATGAGCGTATCGATAAAGCTTTAGCAATGAGTTCATCTTTCGTATATATCGTTTCTAGCGCTAGTATAACTGGTAGCGAGAATAAAGAAAACCCAAGACAAAAAGCCTACTTCGAAAAAATAAAATCGATGTGCAAGGAGCATTTCAGTTTGATAGGTTTTGGTATTCACAACCACGAGAGTTATATACAGGCATCTCATTATTCTAATGGTGCGATCATCGGATCTGCATTTATTAAGCATCTTGGTGAGCACGGAGAAAGCAGCTCCAGTATACAAAATTTTGTAGACACAATCCGGAACAAATAATAGACCATGCTTAGATTTCCAAGTGTGAGAAAACTAGTCCTTTCTAAGCATCTGGATATACTAGGAGCTTTACTTATCATCGGTGTCTGCTACTATAAAGATTTCCATAAAACCATCTATTATAATGGAGAGATACAGTTTGGTATACCCTTAGATGATCTTATGACATATCTAGAACAAGGAGCATTTCCATTAGGCATTGTATCTGTTCTCAGTTCCACTTTCTCGTTAGTGGGAACAAGACTGGTCGGAAAACAAAATAACTGGGGTAACTTTATTGGGATCATCGCTACTATTACCGCGGGCAGTATAGATTATTTATTTGGAAATCACTCTGCAATTATCACCTATCCAATGACGTTTTTTATTACCACTTTTGCTTTTAATAAGTGGAAGAAAGGAGTAAAAATCCGAAAAAGAGATAGCTTCTATTATTTCATTTTATGCTCAGGAATACTTGTAGCTTTCGGACTAGTCTATCTAGGAGCTCACCTTTTCGGAGGAAGAACAGATCATGCCTTTCTACTCGTAATAGCACTTACTTTTGGTCTGTCTTTAGGGGGGAATTTTGCGAATGTATATAAGTACGAAGAGACATGGTTTAGCTGGGTAATCTATAATATTGTACAATTGACAAAGGCCGCTATGCAGCTCAATTTCGCCAATGTGGCTAAGTATATATTTTATTTATTGAATGCTATATTAACACTTTTTGATTGGAAGTTTAATAGAGATATTACGAGCTAATTAAATTTGGCCTATTGTAACTACTCAGGTATATGTTTAAAATGATCATAGGATCGGAGATAGTATTTTCTTGTGTCAGAGTCTCACTTAATAATTCTCGCTTATTATAAAGTAAGCATCCGAGCAAGAACATCTCGATAGAATCTTCTAGTTTAAGGTAGCCTATTATCTGGTGATATAACTTACGCCTAGCTTTGTTCATTTTTTTTCCATTGATAAAAAAATCGAACCAAAAAATATCCAGTCACAATAAATGCTAAACACATCGGCTGGCTCCCGTCCGCCTGCCTAAGTACCTTAGTACGTCGGACAGGCTCCCAATACTGTGACATGCTGCGCGCTTTTATTAAATTAAATTTTATCAAAAGTGTCATCCTACTGAACAATTTAAAATCCCGCTAAGGATAGCCTTGTCTGATCATCATCTTGTCTGAGCGTTGTAACAACCTTTTTATTTGTTTCTACAAAATTAGATTGATGCTCTACAGTAATTTTTTTAGTCTCTAGCCGCACAACTGTGTGGGCGTTTTCTAGAAGATTTTGATCTATTGACATAACATCATATATCGCCTGTGAAAAACCAGACTTACATAAGACTAGACACAGTATGCCAATAAATATAAAAAGTAAAATCTTATTTTTTGCTAATGTCATTTTGAGAGCATAAACACAAAGATGTATAAAATACCCAATTATAAAAATAATTATCTTGTAATCTAGTATCTAAATAGCATACTTTTAGGGTAATTATATTTCATTCTTTAACCCAATATTAGACATTGAGAAAAAGTATTTACATTCTTAGCGGAATCATATCTGTTATTCTTTTATTAGGCTATTTCTTTTTCTTACAGCCTAGATTGCCTATCATTAATGGATATGCAGCGAAAATGACCTGTACTTGCCTTTTTGTATCAGGTAGAGAACTAATATCTATTAAGCAACAAGATCTCAATATATCTCCTCTAAATCTTGTAACGCTAAAAGTAGATAAACAATCAAAAACTGTAAATGCCAAACTATTTGGACTAGGCAAAGAATCCGCAATCTACAAAGATGGACTAGGCTGCGTCCTACTCCAGGATGATGATGATTATAAAATTACTTACAAAGAACAACGACCATTTCTACCTAGGAACAACAATGAACTCCCCTTCCCTTATGGAAGAAAAGACACAACAATAACTACTAGCAATCTAGATCATAAGATCATACAAGAAGCTATGGACTTAGCTTTTGACAAGACAGGGATACACGACAAAACAACAAGGGCTATAGTCATCTTACACAAAGACACCTTAGTGGCAGAAAAGTATGCTGAAGGATTCTCTAAAGATACGCCTATACTCGGATGGTCTATGACTAAGAGCATAACGAATGCACTAATCGGAATACTTGTAAAGCAAGGAAAAATTAATGTAACATCTCCTTTAAAAATACCAGAATGGGAACATGATACAGCAAGAAAAAAAATCACTTTGGATAATTTATTACGTATGAACTCTGGCCTATTTTGGGAAGAAGATTACACTGGCGTTTCTACGGTCACTAATATGCTATTCAATTCTGAATCCGTCTATGAAGTTGCTGTAAATCAACCATTAGAATACGAACCTGGGACACATTGGGAATATTCTTCTGGATCAACCAATATCTTATCTGGTGTAATCAGAAATTTATTTGACACCCATATAGAATACCTTGCTTTCCCTTATATAGAATTATTCCTAAAACTAGATATGACTTCAGCTCAGCTAGAGACAGATGAAGCTGGAAACTATGTGCTCTCATCATACTGTACAGCGACTCCTCGTGACTGGGCTAAACTAGGACTACTATATCTCCATAATGGAAAATGGAAGGAAGAACAAATTCTCCCTGAGGGCTGGGTAGACTATAGCATAAAGCCTACACCTTATTCTGATGATCTAAAATATGGGGTACAACTATGGTTAAATACAAATAAGAATTATTTTCCAGACGCCCCTGAGGATCTTTTCTTTTTTAGTGGATTCCAAGGTCAACATGTTATCGTCATACCTTCTAAAGATCTGGTGATTGTGAAAATGGGCTTAAAAAATGCACAACAGTTTGACATGAATGGAGTAATCAGGACAATCATCGAAGCGATAAATTAAACATTGCTTAATCATAAGATTTTATCTCTCTTTCTCAATAAATGTTATTTGTTTAGAACCATCTGTAGTGTTTGTTACTCGCAATGTAGAACTCTAACATTCAGTTATGTTTTCTTTTTTAGTTAGGAAGTCTTTTAAATTTATTAGCATCTTGGCAGCAATCTAATTATAATTACAACTAATGAATCAACTAGTAGATATTATAATTCTATGTCTTCCAGATGGTTGACAATATAATATAACACCAAGAGAAGCAATAAAACAAAACGCTTAAATCGTTCTAAGTATTAGTTATACATATATAAATCCATGAAAATGTCTATAAAAACAGCCCTTCTTATAATACTCACTTCACCTGTAATATGGGCCCAGCAGCCAATAGAACTGGGAAAAGTAGCTTGGTTAAGAGATTATGACGTAGCACTTACTAAATCTAATGCGCAAGATAAACCAGTTTTTATACAATTTCAAGAAGTTCCTGGTTGCTCTACTTGTACAACTTATGGTAAGCGTGTACTAAGTAATCCGCTTATTGTAGAGACAATAGAGCAATACTTCATACCCCTAGCTATCCATAATAACAAAGGAGGTAAAGACAAAGAGATTCTGAAAAAATATAATGAGCCGACCTGGAATAATCCTGTTGCTAGAATCGTAGATAAGAAAGGAAAAAATATAACGAAAAGACTTTCTGGAAACTACAGTGAATTAGCTGTTGTAAATCTACTAATGGAAGGTTTGATAGAGACAGCGATCCCTGTACCTGGCTATTTAGAGTTATTACAAGAAGAATTGTCTGCTGAATCTCGTGGAACTCAAGAAACGATATTCTCCATGTTCTGCTTCTGGACAGGTGAAAAAGAGATTGCTGAAATCCCAGGTGTTCTGACCACCGATGCTGGCTTTATGGACGGTGCTGAAGTTGTCAAAATAAAATATGATCCCAATGTTGTAACCTTAGACAAATTAGCGAAGACAGCCCATAAGCAAAATTGTGCCTCATCTGTATTTACTGATGTCAAAAAAGAACAAGAGTTAATAAAAAATAAAACAGGTCTAGCTACTCGCGGAACTGGAAAATATAGACATGACAAAGAAAATAAGTACTTCTTATATAAGTCAAAATATAGAACGATACCCATGACACATTTGCAAGCTACAAGAGTAAACAATCGAATAGCAAATAAATTAAACCCCGAAGAACTTCTCTCTCCTAATCAGCTGGCGATCTTAAACTCGGAAAAAGTCAATAAAAATATGATTGGACAATCTATAGACAAGATCTGGGAATTATAACTAAATTTACAAACTGATTATTAATCATTTAGCAATCTTATAACAATTAAAACTCACATTAGGCAGTTCAACTTCTTGATGAGTATAGAATTTACCAGTATTATTAGATGAAATACTTGTTCGTATTATGTGGAGGGTTCGCATTTTTGTTCTTCCTTATTTTGGTAACCAATAAGGGGAAAAGGCAAGCTCATTGGTTCTTATCACTCATCTTTTTTCTTATTATTATTTCTTGCAGTTACATCTTCATGTTCTATAGAACAAAAGGGAATTTTTATCTTCCTGTTTTCTCTGAGTTAAATTTTGCAATTCCTATGTTATATGGACCATTACTATGGTATTACACGAGGACACTACTCTACCCGCAAAAAAAACTTAGAACTATAGATTCCATACATATTCTTCCCTTTTTTATCTTCCTTGGCTTTGTGCTGATACAGCTTGTAACGAGCAATGCACACAAGTCAGTAGAGCATTATGGCTATCCGCTTATAAAGTTAGCTATAACTCCTTTTTATCTATTTTCTGTGCTCTATATTTTACAGAAACACCATAGAAGACTGAAGAATAATTATTCCTATAAGGGCGAGATGCATCATTTCTGGCTTAGATGGATTACTATAGGTGCTATTTTGCTTTGGATAATTGCGTGCATTGGCAATGTATACCAGACATTTACGCCTGCTGACAAAGTATTGACAGGAGACTTTTATTTGGTATCTTTTCTAGCTATATATATGTTTATCTTAGGCTTCGTAGGATTTAATAAAACAGAAATCTTTCAACAGGAGAAAAGAGAAGAAGATATAGCTGATGAAGATCTGCAAGAAACAGAAGCTAACATAAAAGAGTCTACGGACTCTAAAATCCAGACTTCAGATACGGAGTACGAAGAATTAAAAGCAAAAATGGAAGCAGAAAAACCATATCTAGATCCAAAGTTGACGCTCACTAAATTATCTAGGCGAGTAAATATACCCAGTTATAAATTATCGGCAATTATCAACCAAAAAGCAGAATCTAATTTCTATGATTTTGTCAATAAGTATAGAGTAGAGGCCGTAAAAACAGCCTTGGCTTCCGGTAAGCTATCAGAATATAGTATGCTAGGTATTGCTAGTGATAGTGGGTTCAATTCCAAGGCATCATTTAACCGAATTTTTAAAAACATGACTGGACTGACACCAACACAATTTGTCAAAAAAAATAAATAAACTTACACCTTGTTAAGCTCATACAGTTTGCTAATTAAAAATTCTTTCTACCTAGATGAATCTAAGTTACGCGTATAAAGGTTAAATCCAAACCGACATTGTGCTTTAGAGTTAATCCTATAGATGAAAAAGAAAGATCGGCCTCTAAATGAAAACCGATCTCCTTTAACTATACTAATACAAAATCTATCTTTTCTAGGCTAATAGGTTATCCTTCATCATCTGAAATGCTATGGCAATAAGTATAATACCAAATACTTTTCTCAATGTAGTGATGACTTGTGGACTCATTTTTTTTGATAACCATGGCATAGACCTCAATGTCACATATACTATTATTAGATTAATAATAATTCCTACCATTATGCTCGTATAACCATACTCTGTTTTTAAGGATAATATAGTTGTCAAAGTACCTGCACCTGCAATAAGTGGAAATGCCAAGGGAACTATGCTGCCCGCTTCTCCTTCATCACCATCACTCCTGAAAAACCTTATTCCTAAGGTCATCTCTAATCCAATAAAAAATATAATCAATGATCCAGCTAATGCAAATGAAGTTATCTCTAAACCAAATAGGCTAAGTATAGATACTCCGAAAAACAAAAAGCATATCATTATGAGCCCAGCCGACCCTGTAACAACTCCAGGATTTATTTTCACACCCTCTTCCTTCATATTTATAATCAGCGGTATAGACCCTATTATGTCTATTACAGAAAATAGTATAACACTTACTGATAAAATTGCATGAACCATGATTCTTAGTTTTAATCTCTAATCAATATAATGCAAATTTACGATGATTATAATTAAAATGATACCTATTGTGGACTAACTATGTCATAATTGTTTTAATATTATCAACTTTAAGTCATTATTATTATATTCTTTTAATATATATATCGCTATGAATCAACTTGACCCAATAGATGTTCGTATTGTGAATGAATTGACAAAAGATGCTAGAATGCCATTTGTCAGACTTGCTAATAAGCTAAAAGTTTCTAACTCTCTCGTTCACCAGAGAATACAAAAAATGAAAGCAGCTGGAATTATTTCCAAAGCAGTCTATTTGCTAGACCCGCTAAAGCTAGGATACGAAACATATGCATTTACACAGATCATGATAGAAAACCCCAAACAACATAAAAAGGTGGAAGACGAACTAGAGAAAATTCCAGAAATAGTAGAGTGTACAAATATAGCCGGCAGATATGCACTATTTGTCAAGATCTATGCAAAAAATAACAAACACTTAAGAGATATTATCTATGAGAGAATTCTTACAATAGATGGCGTTGAAGGAACTAATACTACTATGTCTTTTGAAACTGCGTTTATGAGATCCGTACCTATAAGCTTAGACAACTGATCCTCAGTAAAAATTCTATTAGTTACTTATAAGATTACTACACTAACAGGGTACCTTCATTAATTACTAAACTAACAGGGTACCTTCATTGCTACTGCCAATGAATCGAAAAGTGCATCTAATAGAAATTCTATCTCGCCTTGCATTAAATATAATGATTAGTGCAAGTTCACTATAAAGTGTCAGTATTTAAGGCCTTAAATATTTTACCCAACGTGCTTATTGCTTAGAAAAAAGAGATTTCTAAAAATCAAATAAATTAGTATTCTTTGCTTTCAGTACATTCTAATTTTATAACTTCAGTTGATATGAAAAGAGTACTTGTCTTTTGCGGATCTAGCCCAGGGAATCATCCTGCTTATGTCAAAATAGCTTATGAGCTAGGAGCTAGCTTAGCTAGCAAAAATATAGAGTTAGTCTACGGAGGTGCACAAATCGGACTCATGGGAGCGGTAGCAAATGGTGTACTGGATAATGGAGGTAAAGTTATCGGCGTAATCCCTAAATTTCTTAATCAAAAAGAAGTTGTACATACAGGACTTACCGAGTTGTTTACAGTAGAGACCATGCACGAGAGGAAGGCGAAAATGATGATATTAGCACATAGTATAATCGCATTACCTGGTGGATATGGAACACTAGAGGAATTATTCGAAGCAATGACCTGGTCTCAGTTAGAATTACACAGAAAACCTATAGGCATTCTAAATATTAATGGCTACTACAATTATCTAAATAATCAGATAAATACTATGGTCGAAGCGGGGTTCTTGAAGAAAACAACTCAGCAAAATTTACATATAGAAGAAAATATAGAAACACTACTCAGTATGCTACAGCAGCATATATAAGTAAGAATAATAGACAAAAACACAACTACAAAAAACCTCTACTATGAAAAACCTACTCACTACTATTTTACTTTTTTCTATTATCATACTAGATGGCTACAGCCAAAATTTTAATAAAGAGGATCTATATAGTTCGGTAGAATGGAGATCCATCGGTCCATACAGAGGGGGTAGATCATGTGCTGTCACTGGTGTCGCTGGTGCTCCTAACTTATATTATTTCGGAGCTACAGGAGGTGGTGTCTGGAAAACAAAAAACGGAGGTAGATCTTGGGATAATATCTCTGACGGATATTTTGGGGGATCCATAGGTTCCATAGCCGTTGCAGAATCTGATCACAATGTAATCTATGTGGGTGGCGGAGAAAAAACTGTAAGAGGAAATGTATCATACGGTTATGGTGTATGGAAATCAGAGGATGCTGGGAAATCATGGAAGAGCAAAGGACTGGAAAAGTCTAGACATATCTCTAGAATGAGAATACACCCAGAAAATTCAGATATCGTATACGCAGCAGTTATGGGAAATCTATTTGCTGATACTCCAGAAAGAGGAATATACAAATCTATTGATGGTGGTGACAGCTGGAAAAAAGTATTGTATATCAATGCATCAGTTGGTGCAGTAGATCTTATTATAGATCCTAATAATCCTAGAATACTTTTTGCAACGAGCTGGAAAATAAAAAGAACACCTTATGACTTATCTAGTGGCGGAGAAGGTTCTGGCCTTTACAAGAGCACAGATGGTGGAGACACATGGATAGACATCTCTAAGAACGAAGGACTACCTAGCGGAGTATGGGGCATTTCTGGTGTAACGGTCTCCCCTGCTAACTCTGATAGGATATGGGCACTTATAGAAAACGAAAAAGGTGGAATCTATAGATCAGATGACGGTGGTAAGAAATGGAAAAAAATAAATGAAGAAAGATCTCTTAGACAAAGAGCATGGTACTACACCAGAATATATGCAGATCCACAAGATGAAGATATCGTATATGTAGTAAACGTTTCTTATCACAAATCTAAAGATGGTGGAAAAACATTCCAGTCATCTAGGGCTCCGCATGGTGACCATCATGATCTCTGGATAGCGCCAGACAATCCAGACAGAATGATTATAGGAGATGACGGAGGTGCGCAAGTAACTTATGATAATGGCGCAACCTGGTCTACTTACCATAATCAGAATACTGCACAGTTCTATAGAGTTACTACTGACAATCATTTCCCCTACCGGATCTATGCGGCACAACAAGATAACAGCACTATAAGGATTGCTCATAGAACAGATGGTGGCGCTATTACTGAAGACGACTGGGAAAGTACAGCAGGAGGAGAATCAGCTCATATAGCAGTAGACCCTACTGATAACGATGTCGTATATGGAGGTTCTTATGGTGGATTTCTTACTAGAAAAGATCATAGAAAAGGGCTTAGCAGAGCCATCAATGTATATCCTGACAACCCTATGGGCTATGGTGCTGAAGGTATGAAATATAGGTTCCAGTGGAATTTCCCTATCTTCTTCTCCCAGCATAATCCCAATAAACTTTATGCAGCTTCTAACCATTTACACCTTACAACTGATGAAGGACAAAGCTGGAAAATAATAAGCCCTGATCTTACTAGAAATGATTCCACTAAGCTCGTCTCTTCTGGTGGCCCCATCACTAAAGATAATACGGGTGTAGAATATTACTGTACTATTTTTGCGGCACAAGAATCGCCCATAAAAGAAGGTCTTATCTGGGTAGGCTCCGATGATGGACTTCTTCATATTACTAAAGACGGAGGTGACAACTGGACCAACATCACGCCTGCATCCATGCCCGAATGGATGATGATAAATTGTATCGAACCTGACCCCCACGATGAAGCTAGTTGCTACATAGCCGGTACAAAATACAAGTCAGGAGATTTTAAACCATACATCTACAAGACTAGTAATTACGGAAAGACATGGAAGAAAATTGTCAATGGTATCGATTCAGAACATTTTACAAGAGCAGTAAGAGTAGATCCTTTACAAAAAGGGACACTGTATGCAGGTACAGAAACGGGCATGTACTTATCTACAAATGATGGACAGTCATGGAACACTCTACAACTTAATCTACCTATCGTTCCGATCACTGATCTTACCGTAAAGAACGACAATCTCATAGCGGCAACTCAAGGCAGAGGTCTATGGCTCATAGACGATCTCTCCACAATAAGAGCAGCACAAACAATTGCAGGCAATCCTAAGTTTCACTTATTTGCACCTACTTCAGCAATGAGGATGGGAGGCAGTCAGAATAAAAACGCGAAAGGCGTTGGGCTAAATCACCCTGGCGGATTGAATGCCCACTATTACATCAAAGATTATGATGAGAAAAAAGATTCCATCTCACTTCTTGTGTTAAGTGAGCAGGGCGATACAATTAGAAACTTCTCTAATTTTGCTGAAGAAAAGTCTAATAAGATAAAAATTAAAAAAGGAGCAAATCATTTTAACTGGAACCTAAAAACAGAGGATGCTAAAAAATTTGATGGTATGATATTCTGGTGGGGTTCGCTCTCTGGATCTAAAGTTGTTCCTGGAGATTACATTTTAGATCTTAATGTAAATGGAGTATCTAAGCAGCAAACTTTCGCTGTAAAAATAGATCCTAGAATAAGCTATACTACGCGTGATCTAAAAACACAGTATGATTTTATAGATGGCGTAAATAGTAAAGTAACTGAAGCACACGAAACTATAATAGAAATACGATCACTGAAAAAACAAATGTCTAATTTTTCCGAAAAACACAAATCAGAACTTGTTCAGAAAAAAATCCATGCTATAGATTCTACATTGACAACTATAGAGAAAGCATTGTACCAGACGCAGAACAGAAGCAGACAGGATCCACTGAACTTCCCTATAAAGCTTACGAATAAGCTAGCGCACCTAAATTCTCTAAGCCAGATGAGTGACGGCCCTCCTACGGACCAGATGATAGAGGTACGAACTATACTGACTAAGCTGATAGATGACCAACTAGACAAATACAATAAAATAAAGAAAGATGATATCAGCGAACTCAATTCTATTATAAAGTCTGAAATACCTGATATTATAAAAATATAGTGTTCTTGTTTATTTACTGTTTTTGACAGTTACCACCTGCCGTTTCGTATAGATCGATTAGTTCATCTATTTCGTCTTTGGTGCCATCTATAATATCACAAAAACTAGTATCTACAAGAAGATCACTATCAGTACATGTATAACAAGAATCTCCTGCACAAGAGGAAAGAGATAGTATAAAAGAAAAAGCTAGTAAGAAACCGAATAATTTAAAAGTATACTTCATATTATTAATTTGACGCGAAAGATAGCAAGAAATCGTTTAATCCAATAATATACATTGTATACTTAAATTTAGAGTCAGTGAGAATTAAGCTAATATTAACAGGGGGAGGAACGAGAGGTATCTATCAGATCGGTGCCATGCGAGCACTAGAGGAAATAGGACTTATGCAACATGTCGTATCTATCTCTGGATGCTCTATAGGTGCCGTTAATGCAGCCTTGTCTTTAAATTACCCTATGGAGGAGGCCAAAGAAATATGGAAAAATTTTGTGAATAACGAGGTTTTCAAAAATATAGATCAGTATAGCAAGTCTTATCTTATGCAACTTTGCAAAGAATACCTCAACCCAACAGAAGGTATAGGGATCAATATAGACCCTATGATCACTTATCTTAAATATGTGCTCGATGAAGATAAAATAAGAGCCTCAAACAAGGAGCTAATTATCTCTTGTTTTAACATGACAAGTCAGAAATTAGAATACAGAAGTCTGGATAATATAACTGAAGGCTTATTAGGGGACTATATACTAGGAAGTGCAAGAATACCTTTTTTTAGACCTATCCACATAGAGGGATCTAAATACGTAGATGGCGGTGTAGCAGATAACGAACCTAGATATAGCATTCTAGAAGAGAAAAAATTTGACATGATTATAACCATAAGAATTGCCTACATTACTAGGTACCTTCTTGTGAATAGGATCAATAATATATCATCAGAAAATGATATAGTAATAAAACCTAGTTCAAGGCTCGGAACACCCATCAATTTTACTAAACCAACTTTCAAAGAAAAATACGAAATGGGTTACAATGATGCTATCAGCTATTTTAAAACCAAGCCCCATCTATTTCAGTTATGACCGATAAAACAATTTTAATCAAGCAGTGGATCAAAGAATACGTTATTCAATATAATCTATGCCCCTTCGCACTTCCCAGCTTTAGAGATAATAAAATAAAATTCATTAACTATACTTACCATGACACAGAATCTCTTTTGGAAAAAGTTTTTACCGAAGCGGAATACCTAGAGGGTGTAAGTGAAGATAGATACTCTAATACAATTATCATTATTTCTGGAATGGTTACCTCATTTATAGAATACTATGATAAATTTTTGTTAGCTGAAGAACTTATAGAAATGTCAAATCTCGATAGTAAGGTACAGCTTGTGAGTTTTCATCCTGAATATTTATTTGCTGATACAGAAGAAAACAGTCCTAGGAATTTCACCAATCGATCCCCTTTCCCTCTCATACAAATACTTAGAAAATCTGAAGTCCAATTTGCTAGACTACGTTATAAAAACTTGGAAAATATACCTATTCAAAATAAAATAATATTAGATAGTCTTAAAAGTAATGAATTATCTAGATTCACTAAGCAGCATAAAAAATAGACCTAGAGAAACTTTTACCATATTCTGCTAACCTTAAATTATAATTAATGTAATAACCACAAATAATTAACTATTTTTAGAAAGATTTAAATCTTGAATTTATGACTTTAATACTAAGTGTACATCGCTTTGCTTAAACAAGGACACATAGTGGTCCTATCCCTACTAGCAAACCTTACGCTCTTTTCTCAGAGTAGTAAGATAGATAGTTTATTAGCCATAGATATTACCAGCCAAATCGATACTGCAGGTGCTAACATTTACAATCATATCTCATGGGAAATTCATATGAGAGACTCAGACAAGTCCTATGAGAACACCTTATCTAACTTAGGCGTTCTACATAATAATAAAGAGAACCAAAAAACAGAAGAAGAATATTCTCAAGATTCATTTGAAAAAAATAAAAAATCTAAAGTTCCTGCTGAACAGTTGCACTCACTTCTAAAATATGGTCTAGATAAACTAGAACAGAAAAAATACCGTGAAGCTAAAACAGAATTTCAAAAGGTAGAGAAGATAGCTCGAAAAGAGCATAATTTATATTTCCTTTCTGAGGCGTTATATTTTATCTCCTATGTAAATTACAATGAAGGATTTGAAGACCAGTCTCAAAAGCTGATGATAGAAGCTATTCAGATCCAAGAAAAAATAGGCAACCACGATAGGATCTCAGATTATTACAGATTCTATTCAAATTTACTTTTAGAAAAAAAAGATTTTAGAGCTGCTCTTGACGCAATAGAAAAATCTATGCTTTTTAGCAAGAAGGCTAATGATGGAATTATATCCTCTAAGTTATATATTATAGCGGCTGAGGCGCTTGAAGGTTTAGGTGATTACGAGCAGGCCATTTTGAATTACAAGATGTACTATAGCGCTCAAGACAGCATTTACAATATAGGACAGGCAAGAACAAAACCTCAATTGGATACGCAATACCAGACAGAGAAGAAAGAATACGAGAACCAGACACTTAAGTACGAAAGAAAAGAGACGAATTCTCTTCTCAAACAAAAAACATTAAATAATGTACTGCTAGGAACCATATCAATTCTTCTCTTAAGATTTAGCTTCATGTTGTACAGAATGTATAAAAACAAATCTATCAATAATAGCGACCTAGAAGAAGAGGTTAATAAAAGAACTCAAAACTTAATAACGGCTAATGATAAAATTACTAAAGCATATGAGCAACAGGAAAGATTTACTCATATGCTTTCTCATGATCTGAAGGGACCCTTAAGAAATATCTCAGGATTCATTCAGCTTATAAATAAAAATCTAGATCCATCCTCTAAGAACAAAGAATACATAGGAATAGCTTATAATAACTTAAGGGAGATGCATGAACTGATCGATGATGTTATAGAATACACAACTATAGATAACAATACCCTAAAAGAAAAGGTTTCTATAGACTATCTTATCAATCGTATAGAATCTGATTTGAAACTCTTCCTATCTGAAAGAAAGGCTAAGATCATAAAGCAATATAATCCAGACATCAAACTCCCACAACAATATTATTTTGTACTGAAGAATCTTATAGAAAATGGAATAAAATACAATGTTAATCCAGAACCTACAATTGTTATAAAAAGTATTATTCAAAGAGGAGATCAACGTATCCGTGTTTCTGATAACGGCATAGGTATCGATAAAAAATTCCATAAAGATATTTTCATTATGTTCAAACGACTTAATAGTAAAGATAAATTCCCTGGATCAGGAATAGGCTTATCTCTTATCAAAAAAATTATAGAAGAATACGGAGGCAATATTATAGTAGAGAGTGAGATAAATAAGGGAAGCAGTTTTAGCTTTTCCTACTTAGATTAGAAAATCTACTCATACTTTAGATAGAATGGAATTATTATTTTATTTACTTTGTAATTTATAAAAATACAAATTAGTGAAAAGCTCTATCCTTATAAGAATAATAGTATTTCTTCTGATCTATTTTGGGCTTAGACAATATGGAGGTGTAATGGGAAACAGGATATTATACCCTATCAACTTATTAGTAACTTTTCTGCACGAACTAGGCCATGGATTAGGCGCTATTATCACAGGTGGAGAAGTAGATAGAATTCAGATCAGTCAGGACGGCAGTGGTTACACTGCTACGATCGGAGGCAATAGAGCGATTATACTTATGGGTGGCTATCTAGGTAGTGCTATTTTTGGGAATATTCTGTTCTACATAGGAGCAAGAGTACAGAGCCTAGTAAAGCCCGTACTTGCTCTTTTAGCTGCTAGTATGTTGTTTACTGCTATGTATTGGTTTAACTCTATTTTTACCACTGGTTTTTTATTTTTATTCTCAGGAGCTATTTTACTGATTATCTGGAAAACGAATTTTGGTAGAGAAGTACTTATGTTTCTGGGGTTAACAACTATCATATACATCATACAAGATTTTAACGTAGGCCCGAGCTCTGACTTATCTAAATATGCTGAAATAATGGTTATTTTACCTGCATCTTTCTGGATGTATCTATGGCTATTTATTGCACTGGCACTATTTTTTATTAATATGAGGTTATTATTTAAAACCCCTGATTACGACTGATTCGTATATTTGTAACTTATCAGGTAATATTATCGTTATCATGTCAATATGATATATTACTCAGAAAAAACATAGCAGCTCAATGAATACTAGAAATATTATAGCACTTATACTTATAGTACTTTCTCTTTGCTTTTTATATCCTGGATTAGTCAAGCCTATATTCAGTATAAAGGTAGGCGCGGTACTCCCTATAGTTGGAGAACTTAATTTACATGAATCTACACAAAGTGTTATTTCTACCATAAGTGAATTATACCACAATAATAACAAATTAGTCTCCGGACTTATCCTAGTTTTCAGTGTAATTATTCCTGTTCTTAAAGCGGTCTTGTTACTACTTGTCATGTTTCTAAAAAAACTAAAAAGTAGAGAGCGTATACACAATTTTGTATCTATTATTGGCAAGTGGTCTATGGCAGACGTTTTTGTGGTGGGTGTTTTTTTAGCCTTCCTTTCTACTAAGTCAGATAATAGTGTCAACTCACAATTACACGAAGGTTTTTATTACTTCTTAGCCTACTGTATTATATCCCTCATAGCTATCCAAATCATGGATGTAAAATCTCTATTTCAAAACCCTGAGCTCGAACAAATAACATAAATTAATGAAAAATATATTCTGTCTACTAGGTATTATTTTCCTAATTCCCACGATATGTTCCGCACAATTGACAGGTGCTGAACTCATAGAAAAAAGTATACGATTCCATGATCCTGATAGTTCGTGGCATAAGCTTTTTACAGATATAGATATTGTAATTGCTGTGAATAGAGATAACACTCTAGACACAACAGAAAGAAAGCTAATGCTTGATCTAGAGAATGGTGTCTTCGAGATGCGTTACGTCAAGGATGAAAAATCTGCCTTACTCCACTACGCCGCTGACACCTGTTATGGAACACTAGAAAATGAACTAGAAATAGATCCTATATTTATGGATTACCACAGGATAAATTGCGATAGAGCTAAGATGTTCAATAGTTACTATCGTTATCTGATAGGACTCCCTATGAAATTAAACGATGCGGGTGCTATAATAAATCCGTATGTAAACGAAGTTACTTTTAAGGAAAAAAAGTATAATGTTGTGAAAGTAACTTACGATCCCCAAGTAGGTACTGATACCTGGAGATTTTATTTAGATCCTGAAACACATCAGTTAGAGATAGCAGAATTTTCTAAAAATGGATTATTTGACAAAGGTGAAAAAATCATGTTAAGTCTTCACCAACGCGTTCAGAATATCCTACTTCCTGGTAGAATGGAATGGTATTCCCTTCCCTACCACGCTTTCGTGGCTGATGAAAAACTTATATATACAGCAAAAAAAAGAAAAAGTGCAAGCGGATCAGACTAGATCATTGCTCATAGCAATATGTATAGATAAGATAAAACTGCGGGAGAGTGTTATACAGTCTAAAATTCTCAGTCTAGAAGAGTCCCTAGAATCAGAAAGTAAAAGTTCTGCAGGAGACAAATTTGAGACAGGTAGAGCGATGTTGCACATCGAGCTGGATAAACAAAAATCACTTACAGTAGACCTAATCAAAATGAGAAGAATACTGAATGACATTACTGTGACAGACCAGCAAGAAACGATTGCTTTAGGTGCTCTAGTCAAGACTAATTATCAGCAATTTTTCTTAAGTGTAGGTCTCGGTAAGATATCTATAGCATTCGGTCAAGAAGAATGGTTTTCTATCTCTGTAGCTTCCCCTATTGGTCGTCATCTGCTAGACAAGAAAAAAGGAGAAGCCTTCACCCTAAACGGAAAATTATATAAGATTTTAGAAATAGCATAATGAAAAATTTAGAATTCATATTAAAAAATCAAGAATATATAGAACTTCATAATTTACTGAAGGTTCTAGGTATAGTAAATTCTGGAGGTGAGGCCAAAGTCAGAATACGAGGTGGCGAAGTGCTCTACAACGGCGAGGTAGAGACAAGAAAAAGAAAAAAATTATATGTAGATGATTCTGTCCAGATAGATGATATCCTCATTAAGATTAGCTAGTTTTACCTACCATGAAGTTCGACGATTACCCTATCAAACAAAAGATAAAAGATAACCTAGCGAAACTAGGCTACAAGCGTCCTACGGATATACAATACAAAACCATTCCGTCTATACTGAAAGGAGAAGATGTACTAGCCATCGCACAAACGGGAACGGGAAAAACCGCCGCTTATGCAATTCCACTTTTAGAACTGATACTGAGAAAAAAAATAGATTATAAAGTTAGTGGTCTGCGAGCTGTTGTCATGGTTCCTACACATGAGCTAGCCTTACAGGTAACAGAGGTAATAGAAACGCTGGCTCATCAGACAAGGATCAAACCTTTAGCAATATATGGAGGTGTGGATCAGGCTCCACAAATAAAGGCATTAGAAAAAGGTGTGGATATCGTAATCGCAACGCCAGGTAGATTATTTGATCTACGTAGTCAAGGATATCTGAAATTGGATCATATTAACATCCTTATATTAGACGAAGCGGATCATATGCTAGATCTAGGTTTCATAAATGATATAAGAGATCTGATGAGATATTTACCTAGTAAGCGTCAAACCCTATTCTTCTCTGCAACCATCAACAAAAAAATAAAAAAACTAGCCTACTCCTTAGTAGATAAGCCGATCAGGATACAGCTCTCCCCTAAGAATCCTGTGGCTAAAAACATAAATCACTACCTGAGCTATGTCAAAATGGATGACAAGAGGTTTTTTTTAGAGCGACTCATAAAAGAAAATCCTGAAGGAAAAGTTTTAATATTTGTCAGGACTAAAGTACGAGCAGACAGAGTCCAAAAAGCTATGCTGAGAGTAAATATAGAGACAGAGGTAATACACGGTGATGTCCCTCAAGCCAGTAGACAACGAGTTATTAAAGATTTTAAAGAAGGGATTACAAAGATCCTAATAGCGACAGATGTAAGTGCCCGAGGACTAGACGTAGCGAATGTAGACGTAGTTGTCAATTATGACATTCCAGAAAAAGCAGAAACATACGTTCATCGTATAGGTAGAACAGGTCGTGCTAAGAAAAGAGGACGAGCCTACAGCTTCTGTAGTGAAAACGAAAAAGAATATCTATCACTTATAGAAGAATTTCTTACAGAACCTATAGACGAAATATTATTTACAAAATCCGAATACAAAGAGACGCTGGACATCATCCACGATAAAACCAGAGACTGGAAAACGCTGATGAAGGAAATGGAAGCTTACAATTCTAAAAAGAAAAAAAAGAAGAAGAAAAGTAAGTAGTCGACTTTCCGATTCTCTATCCTCCTATTATACCATTTCTATTTTTAGATGACGGAAAAGGGTTTAGAATTGTTCAAAATGGATCAAGGCAAGAACGAATGAGTTCGACGTAGTCGAATAAAGTACGAAAGTGCTTTAAATGAGAGAAATGCTAAGCGGGCGGGCTAGCAAAGAACCCATAGGTTCGGCGAGGCTTTTTAATGAAGGAACATGAAGAACAAAATAAATAATTACCGTCATTCTATACTAGAATTGGTATTATAACGTATAGTACCTTAGGATCATTTTATTCCCTAATACTTAGGATATGTAATTAGAAAATGATTACATTAGTGTCAGGAAGTTGTTCTATAACAATGTTTATTAAAATAAACATTATGCTCCACATCTCGTGTGGAGCTTTTTTTAGCCCTACACTCAATATTTATTCCCTAATAGAAAAAGGCCGCTGCAAATATATGCAACGACCTCTATTCTTAATTTTAGCCCTCTGTAGGGTATCTAATACCATTTCTATTTTTAGATGACGGAAAAGGATTTAGAATTGTTCAAAATGGAGCAAGGCAAAAAACGTAGGCGAACCCATAGGTTCGGCGAGGCTTTTTAACGAAGGAACATGAAGAACAAACTAAATAATTACCGTCATTCTAAACTAGAATTGTTATAATTACTATTACTTAGTTTCATCTACTTCTTCGAACTCTACATCTGTCACGTCTTCCTCAGCAGTGGAATCTCCTGAAGCTCCAGCTCCTGCATCTGCCGTTGCACCATCTGCTCCGGCTGCATCTTGACTTGCCTGATAGATATCTTGACTAGCAGCTTGCCATGCCGTGTTCATCTTTTCCATTGCTGCATCTATCTGAGCACCATCTTGAGACTTATGCGCCTCCTTGAGTTCTGTAAGAGCAGTCTCTATAGCTCCTTTTTTATCCTCAGGAATTTTGTCGCCGTACTCTGACATTTGCTTTTCAGTCTGGAATATTAGAGAATCTGCTGAGTTAAGCTTATCTACACTTTCTCTAGCTTTCTTATCTGACTCTGCATTAGCTGCAGCCTCCGCTTTCATTTTTTCTATCTCTTCTTTTGACAAACCAGTAGAAGCTTCTATACGAATATTTTGTTCCTTACCTGTACCCTTATCTTTAGCTGATACGTTCAGCATACCGTTGGCATCCATATCGAAAGTAACCTCTATCTGAGGCATACCCCTAGGTGCTGGTGGAATACCGTCTAGGATAAATCTTCCTACAGTTCTGTTATCTCTAGCCATCGGACGCTCTCCCTGTAATATATGTATCTCTACACTAGGCTGATTTTCCGCAGCTGTAGAATATACTTTGTTCTTCTTTGTCGGTATCGTAGAGTTCGCCTCTATAACCACATCATAGACACCTCCCATCGTTTCTATTCCCATAGACAAAGGTGTAACATCTAGTAGTAATACGTCCTGTACATCTCCACTTAGTACACCTCCTTGTATTGATGCTCCTATCGCCACAACCTCATCAGGATTTACAGATCTGTTAGGCTTCTTACCGAAAAATGCTTCTACTGCTTCTTGTATCTTAGGTATTCTAGTAGAACCTCCTACAAGAATAACCTCATCTATTTCTGACTTTTCTAGACCTGCATCTTTTAGCGCTTCCATACACGGCTTTAGTGTTCTAGACACTAGATCGTCTGCCAGTTGCTCGAACTTCGCTCTACTTAGTTTAGTTACTAAGTGCTTAGGAACACCATCTACAGCTGTCACGTATGGTAGATTAATTTCCGTCTCAGCGGAACTTGATAATTCTATTTTAGCTTTCTCAGCAGCTTCTTTCAATCTCTGAAGAGCCATAGGATCTTTTCTAAGATCTATGTTTTCTTGTGATTTGAACTGATCTGCTAACCAGTCTATGATTACCTCATCAAAATCATCTCCACCTAGGTGCGTATCACCATTAGTAGATTTTACCTCGAAAACGCCATCCCCTAGCTCTAGTACAGATATATCGAAGGTACCACCTCCTAAATCATATACTGCAATCGTGCTGTCTTGGTTTTTCTTATCCAGTCCATAAGCTAATGCTGCAGCTGTAGGCTCGTTTATTATCCTTTTTACAACCAGACCAGCAACTTCTCCAGCTTCCTTAGTCGCCTGTCTCTGAGAATCATTAAAGTATGCCGGTACAGTAATCACTGCCTCAGTTACTTCTGACCCTAGAAAATCCTCCGCTGTCTTCTTCATTTTCTGTAGAATCATAGCAGATATCTCCTGAGGAGAATATTTTCTATCCTCTATTGCTACTCTTACAGTATCGTTATCTCCTTTGACAACTTCATAAGCTGTTCTTTTCACTTCCTTAGATACTTCAGAGAATCTATTGCCCATAAATCTCTTTATGGAGGCTACTGTTCTTGTTGGATTTGTGATAGCCTGTCTTTTTGCAGGATCTCCCACTTTTCTCTCTCCATTGTCTAGAAATGCTACTACAGAAGGAGTCGTTCTTCTACCCTCTTCGTTAGGAATTACAACCGGTTCGTTACCTTCCATAACTGCAACACAAGAATTAGTTGTACCTAAATCAATGCCAATAATTTTACCCATGTTTTATTATGTATTTTTTAATTTAAATATGTTTATACAATACACTAGTCAATTCTAGTGCCAATAGCAAAAACGTGAAATTTTGACTTTTCTTTATAGATTTTTAGCAGTCATATGACAAAATGACTGACAGAAAGGCAGAAAACTAGCTTTAGAAATTTAGACGTCCTGTAATATTGCCATTACTTAATGAATCCAAAGATCTTGGAGATAATGGCAAACCTGTGGTTACAACTCGTGTCCTAGATGAGAAAACGCCTTGCCCTTCAGATAAGTTAGTATAAGTCGGAATCTCCTGTGATGAGGTAATACCTAGATTCGCTAATCCGATAGAATTGTATTCTAGTATCTCTTCACCACCCGCTTCTACTATAACGTCAATAAACTCAAATTGACGGCTGAAGTTCCCCTCGTCGATATTGTTGACTAAGAAGTTATAAAAATTAATGCCTGTTTCTTCATGACCTATACTAACATCTGCATCAGGCGATTGTATACCCTTAGCAACAGACCAGAGTAAGCTTTTACTTTCAAATTCTGATCCAGGTACATTATTATCTCTTTCTCGATAATAGAATTCTAATGATATATTATAAAGAAAACAGGTCTCATTTCCTAAAATCTGAAATGCAGTTTCTCGTGCGTAAGAAAAATCTATCGTCCCGCCTGAGGAAGGTCTATTAATCTTAGGGGTTTTTAGAAGACTCGTTGTTGCAGTAACCGTAGGTAGCTGATCACCACGTTCTATTTCTAGTCTGTATTCTTGCCCTTCTACGAAATTCAACTTACTATTAAGTATTTTGTATAGTATATTAGGACTATTGGCAAAAGCTCCGTCTTGTCTGATATAACCTTCCAGATTACCATCTACTCGATCTAAAACAAATTCCTCTTCTGTACTCACCTGAACCAACTTTACAACTATATCCTCATCATAATAAAATAAATCTGGATTCTGAGATAATTCTAAAGGTGATATTTTCTCATCCACAAATGCTCTTTCTACGCGAATGTATTGTGCTGTATCGACGGGTGAAATAAGCCCGTATACCACTGGTATATCTTTTCTCTCCTCTATTAGATCAAAAGTATTATCACATGCAAAGAATGTAAAAAGAAAAAGAGCAGTTAATAGATTTCTCATCGAATACAAAAATTTATTTATCCTTAGGAAGATTACTTAATTGTCAATAAAGAGGTAATCTTAATAATAACACGCAATATTACTAATATTAACTCTATAAAAGGAACAATTATTCTAAATACTGCAGGACATTTTTAGGTGTTATTTTAATGCTTTTCAAAACTATTGTAACTTGCGGCTCATAATATCGGATATATGTCAAAAGCGAAAAAAGAGGTGAAGAGAGTAACTACTCATGTTCTGCAAAAAATGAGAGACAATGGAGAGAAAATATCCATGATAACGTCCTACGATTATAGTATGGCTAAAATAGTAGATGCCGCCAAAATAGATATTATTTTGGTTGGTGACTCCGCCTCTAACGTAATGGCAGGTCATGAAACAACTCTTCCCATAACGCTAGATCAGATGATATATCATGCTCAGTCCGTGGTAAGGGGTGTTCAGAGAGCCTTAGTGGTGGTGGATCTTCCCTTCGGAACTTATCAGGGTGACAGCAAACTAGCGCTTAGGTCTGCTATACGGATCATGAAAGAATCTGGAGCGCACGCCATAAAACTAGAAGGCGGAGATGAGATAAAGGACTCTGTTAGCAGGATTCTAAGTGCAGGCATACCCGTGATGGGTCATCTAGGGCTTACGCCACAATCTATCTATAAGTTCGGTACCTATACCGTTAGAGCTAAGGAAGAATTAGAAGCAGAAAAACTAAAAAAAGATATCCAGCTACTAGAAAAGCTGGGGTGTTTTGGAGTTGTACTAGAAAAAATCCCTGCAAAACTGACTGCAGAAGTCAGTAAACTAATAAATATTCCTGTGATAGGTATCGGTGCAGGGAATGCTGCGGATGGACAGGTTCTGGTCATCCACGACCTCCTAGGTATCAGTAAAGACTTCAGTCCTAGATTTCTTAGACGCTACCTGGATCTATACGAAGAGATAAAAGGAGCTGTAGAAAATTATATTGAAGATGTCAAATCAGGTGATTTTCCTAACGATAGTGAACAATACTAGAAATCTGTGAAATTGCTAAAATACATTATCTGCTTCATTTTCGTATTAGGTATTATTCTAGTAGCTTATTTGTATTCAGTAATATGGGCCACTAACGTACCCGCAAAACTATCATCTGAATATGTGGAAATACCATCAGGTACTACTTTACCCCAACTATCTGAACAACTTGTAAATGAAGGTTTTATAAAAAATAAATCTAGTTTCAATAAAGTAGCTAAGTGGATGAACTATAACGATAGCTCTATAAAATCAGGACGTTATAGGCTTGTACCTGAGAGCAGCAATAGAGAGCTGATCCAGTTACTGAGGTCTGGAAAGCAAACTGCAGTGGAACTTACATACAATAATCTTAGAAGCTTAGAACAACTAGCTGGTAAATTAACGGCTCCGCTTATGATAGATTCCTCTTCCATGTATAATGCATTGACAAATACATCTATACAAGAGCAATATGGATACACAAGGGATGATTTCATGTCCCTCTTCATACCTAACTCCTACCAGATCTGGTGGAATATATCAGAAGAAGATCTTATAAAAAAAATATCGGTAGAACACGGAAGATTCTGGAATACGGAAAGGACTAACAAGGCTGCAGCTATAGGACTTACCACTAGAGAGGTATATACACTAGCCTCTATCGTAGAAAAAGAAACACTAGCACTAAGCGAAAAGAATAGGATTGCAGGTGTATATATCAATAGGCTTAAAAAAGGGATGAAGCTACAAGCTGACCCCACAGTTGTATACGCTGTAGGGGATTTTACTATAAGAAGAGTTCTGAACAAGCACCTCAGCTACGATTCCCCTTACAACACTTACCTATACAATGGATTACCTCCAGGACCTATCTGTATGCCTGAGATAAGCTCCATAGATGCTGTACTTAATTATGAAGAACATAACTATATCTTCTTCTGTGCTAAACCTGATAATAGCGGCAAACATGCCTTTGCAAGGACCAATGCTCAGCATTCTAGAAATGCTAATGCCTATAGATCCTGGTTAAATAAAAGAAAGGTTATGAAGTAACTTATTCTTTCTTATGCTCCTATTTTTTGTAGGTAGCATCAGGAACGCGCTCTAGTTTCATCTGATAAGGATTACTACCATATTCTGTATTACCTACAAGAACCATAACATCTCCAGCAAATTTCGTTTCATATTGTACTGGATTCTTACTAGCATCATCATCTATCATAAGCAGAAGACTATCGTCTAAACTATAGTGATACTTACCTGAACCTTCTACTGTTGTATTCTTGCCATAGTCATAAGTAAAGTCAGGCTTATAATCTATCCACTGACCATCATATGAGCCAGGAGGTGACATTTCATCGCCATCAAAAACGAACCTATATTCCCATATATCTGCCTCTACAACAGGAAAGCTCTTACCATCATTTTCCTTGATTCTATAATCCCAAATAGATAAGGCACTAGATCTCTTCTCTTTATCCGCCACTTCAGGAGCAGCATCAGATTTATCACCAGAAATTTTAGATTTAGTATTCCCCCCATTTGCGCAAGATGCCATGAAAATGATCAAGCTCAAGCAACACAATTGTAAGTATTTCATGCGTTTATTTTTTACCCTTCGTCAGCTTGATTAGTACACACTGACTCCTAAACAGAAGTAAATATAAAATCAAAATTAAGGATTACTTATATTTATCGTTATTATTTTAAAGCTTAACGATTTATAATGCTATTGTTTACATTTGAGTTAGTTACTTTAGTTTGTAAAATATTACTGAAATACAGGTGCTAGAGAAACAATTTAATAAAAACATAACTGATCTAGGTCTGGATATAAAAGATCAAAGATTTCTTCTCACTATAAGTGGTGGCATAGATTCTATGGTACTTTTACACCTTTTTAGTCCGCATAATGATAACATTGTTGTTGCTCATGTCAATCATGGCTTAAGACCTCAGGAATCTGCAAAAGAAGAAAAACTAGTACATAATTACTGTCAAAGTAAAAGGATCCAAGTCGAAGTGCTTCATCTAGATGGAAAAACTAATGGCGAAAACGTTCAGCTATGGGCAAGAAATTGTAGATATGAGTGGTTTCATGAACTTGTTAAGACTCATCAGCTAGACTTTATTGTTACTGCACATCATTTAGATGATAATATAGAAACCTTGTTCTTTAATCTGATAAGAGGTACTGGATTAGCTGGTCTGACAGGTATGCCTTTATTAGCAGAAATTGTACTCAGACCACTTATCAGTATACCTAGATCTGACATTGCCCAGTATGCGGAAGACAACAAGGTGCCCTATTTACATGACAGCTCTAATGATTCTACTAAATACAGTAGAAATCATATTAGGAAAAATATACTACCCCAGGCCGCCATTCTATTCCCTAACTACAGACACCGAGTAGAAAGGACTAGAAAAAATCTGACATCAGATGCTACCTTGTTAGACGAACTTGTATCAAACTTATCTAAGGAAATCATGGGCAATGAAGGCGCTTATATAACCTTAGATAAAGACAAGTTATTATCCTTTGATCATGCTGACCTCCTACTATTTAGGATGATCAAAAGATATGGGTTTACCTATGATCAGTCAAGAAACATTATCCTCAGAATTCATAAAAGATCAAAGAAATTCGAATCTGATTCCCACAAGCTCACAATAGAAACCAATAGATTCGTCATACAAAAAAATATATCTGAACCTACTGATATAAAAGAAGATACAGAGATATTCTTAAGTGATCTTCCATTAAAGCTCAAGTTCAATAATATATGTTACACGCTAGCAGAAAAAGAAACGATCTCTTATCATTCAGAAAACCTTATTGCTAGCATAGATCTTGACAATCTTAATTTCCCTCTAACCTTAAGAAGATGGCAACCGGGTGACTTTTTCTATCCACTCGGAATGGGCGGCAAGAGAAAAAAAGTAAAAGACTTTCTGAGAGATCTCAAGGTAGAGTGTATGTATAAAATGAATGTACAGGTTCTATGTTCTGGAGATGACATTGTATATGTTAGCCCTTACAGAATATCAGAACATTATAAAGTTACAAATGCGACACAGCGCATATTAAGCTTTACACAAGATTAGTTACGCTTCTTTTTTTCTTTCTGAGGTTTCACTATAGTACCTTTAGGTCTATTGTTCAGGACAGGATTAGGCCTAGGTGCCTCATCATAGATATGATCATAGATTTTCTCTACATACTTCCACCTTCCTTCTGATAAGGTATATCCTTCATAGCTACCGTCTGGCAAGTAGGTTTCCCCTTGCCCATCTAGTCTCCCTATCCTCGGGATTAGGTGGTCATACATGAGCAGGTTTAGATCTGTATTATAGTTGACCGTAACCACTGCGTCATCTGCATACTTTAGCACTAATCTATTCTTAGATCTACCTTCTTTTACAAAAGCAGGTTTTCCAAAGACGAGTTCTTTACCGTTTATAGCTAGCGTTTCTACAAGTTTTATATTATCAAACTTGTTGAACTGGTTATAACCAAATAACATATATACTTTTCCATCAGGGCTATCGTACTCCATTATCTTATAGTATAAGGCACTTATCCAGTCATCAGAAGATCGCTCATCATAACTAAGATCTACCCACTCTTCTGGCTCTCCTGTAAGTTCAATATAGCTATTATCAGGAAATTGGATAAATCCAAAATATTGGAAATTATCTTCATCTATTTTCCATTCCCAGGTGTACAGTTTAAATTCATTTTCTGCGGGACTTAGCACTGAGATCCACTTCAGCCAAGACCAGTCATCTTCAAAACTAGCGTCCTGAGTAAGTAACGCTTTGAACTCTTCATAGAATCTTGCTTGAGCTCGTTCTCTACTAGATGTCTCTTGCGCGTTAATCATAATATCTCCGTAGAAAAAAAGATCATCCTTAACGGAATACTGACTCATCGCGGACAAACTTGTTGACACTACTAATAAGAAGGAAAAAAATAACTTCATTAAGATACGTTTGATGCGTAATCATATAACGTACGTCCAGAGGAAATGATTGTTAATAAATAACTAAATTATTATTCACAGCATTTAGAGAGCACCTCATAATTAGGCTTATCTGAGGCAATCTGATGAATGTAACTACACTTTATCTCGCCATCGCACAAGACAAATACGCCTGGCATCTGGAAAGCATCCCCTATATGCTTAAGCGAAAAGCTAGTCCCTTTCATTGTAGCATTGAATCCTCTCATCCAATTTTTAAGCCCAAAAAGCTGATTAAAATTTCCTTTGGCAAGACCGAATTTCTGATAGATAATGCATTCTGGATCCGCAACATGTTCCGTGTCAGAAAGATCAAAATGTTCAAAATAATCATCGGCCGTGGCATTATCAGACATATGAAAAAAAACAATCTCTGCTCCTTTTTTGAAAAGCCTCTTCTTAGCATCTGCTATCTCGGCAAGACCTTCTCGACAGAAAATACAACCGAAGTGTCTTAAAAAAATAAGGAAGACGGGCTTTTCATTTGACATGTCTAGCACCTTTCTTCCATTATTTGTTTCTACATCTTCTAAGATGTCGTAAGCGTTCATATGATTATTTGTATTTCTTACAGGTAAAACAGATATTGCAACGATTAGTTTACATATATACTATTTCCATATTCTTAATCTTCATTTACATTATAATAAAAAATTGGCACAATTGGTATTAAACCAATTTCATCTTCTTGAAAGTATTGATTACACCTTGCACTGCTTTAGCAGACTTGTGTAAACTTTTCATCTCCGTCTTATTCAACTTCAATTCTAAAATTTCTGTAATTCCTTTCTTTCCTAATTTTACAGGTGCTCCTAAGTACATGTTTTTAAGACCATATTCCCCATTAAGCATTACGCAACAAGGAAATATTCTATTCTCATCTCTAACTATAGACTCTACCATTTGCGCTGCTGCTGCTCCTGGAGCGTACCATGCTGAAGTACCCATTAATTTCACAAGTTCTCCACCTCCTTTCTTCGTTCTCTCGACGATAGCGTTTAGTTTTTCCTTATCTATCATTTCTGTAACAGGTATACCTCCTACTGTTGTATATCTAGGAAGTGGCACCATCGTATCTCCGTGACCTCCCATTAGAACAGCTTGTATATCCTTAGGTGACACCTTCAGTTCAGTTGCAAGAAAAGCTCTATAACGTGCTGTATCTAAGATGCCTGCCATACCGAAAACTCTACTAGATTTTAGCTTTGAAGCTTTAAAAGCTGCATGAGTCATCACATCTAGTGGATTAGAAACAAGAATGATAATTGGATTCTTAGAGTATTTTAGAATGGACTTTGTTACAGAAACAACAATCTTAGCATTGATATTAATCAGATCATCTCTACTCATCCCAGGTTTTCTTGGAATACCTGCAGTAATCACGACGATGTCAGAATTACGTGTTGCTGTATATTTATCTGTTCCTGTCAATCTAGTACTATAATAATCTATAGGGGCCTGTTGCCAAGAATCTAAGGCTTTACCTTTGGCTAGATCCCCTTTCAGGTCTAATAATACTACCTCATTTACGATATCTTTATGTGCTAATACGTTTGCCACAGTGGCTCCTACGTTTCCTGCTCCCACAACTGTTACTTTAGTCATTATTACTTTTTTATGTGAATAAATCTAATTTTGATATAAATTTGCCACAAATGTATGAATTTTTGAATTCTTATAGACTTTATGTAAATGTCTTATAGAGGAAGTATTTTCAAAATTACTCAACGTAACTTTGGAGTACCCTAGATCTAAATTTACAAATCATATTAAGAAAAGCTTATTTTACTTACTATTCTAAGCTTAGTAGTAATATATTTACAAAAAGTAAAAATGATACTTATGAAATTTTATATTAATTCTATACTGCTCTGCTTATTGTTGGTAGGCGTTTCTACTAATTCAGTTTTCGCTCAAGAGCGATACAGGTGCGGAAATAAAGCTACAGAAATAGAGAAAGAAATATTATTAGCCAATAAGCGAACGCTAAAGACTGCAGGAAAGAAACTAGTCGAAAACAGATATGTTCCTGTGCAATTCCACTCGGTAGGAACTACTGATGGAGGTGGTCATACGCCGTTTCCTAATATACTTGAAGCACTATGTACACTAAATAGCCAATTTGATCCGTATCAGGTTGTGTTCTATCTGGCTGATGAGCCACTGCAACACAACAACACAACTGCTACAGATACGCCTGGAGCTGCATTTTCATTTCTCAATAGTAGGAAAAATAATTCTGCTATGAATATTTTTATCTGCCAGTCTGCGGGACAAGGCGTTGCTGGATATTATACACCTGGAGGAGATTATATTGTTATACAACAATCTGACATTGTAGATAGCTCGTCTACACTGACGCATGAAGCTGGTCATTTTTTCAGCTTGGCTCATCCACATAGAGGCTGGGAAGATACACCGTATAGCCCATCTGTGCACGGAGAGACTGTAACCTTATTAGAAACAGGCTCTAGTCAGTCTGCTACTGTAGACGTAGAACTTGTAGATAGATCTAATTGTGATGTGGCTGCAGATTTCGTTTGTGATACACCTGTAGATTATGGATTCGGTCAGAACATTACTACCTGTGTAAATCCTTATACAGTATTCGACAGAAATGGAGATCTCATCGTTACAGATCCGCAGAACTACATGGCTTATTATTTTAACTGTGTAGATGAACATTTCACTGATGACCAGGAAGATCTTGTACATGTAGATTTTGATTCTAATAGAAGAAACTATATCAGATCTGATTACCAGCCAGATACCATACCGCCTTCTGATTTGGTTGTACAATCTTCTCCTGCACAAAATGAAACTGTAGAATTTTTTGATTTTGTGGAATTAGAATGGGAGCCAGTAGAATATGCAACGAAATACATAGTGGAAATAATTTCTAGCTCTTCATTGACATACATAACTGAAGAAACAAACTTTACCGCACTAGAGTTAGATCCTAATAAGGTCTATTTCTGGAAAATAACGCCTTATAACGAGGTAGGAAATTGTGGTGGCACTAGTAATGGTCTCTTCATGACTTCTGATGTATCTAGTACCGCAGTAAATGAGCTAGACCTTGTAAGTAAGTTTTCTGTGTTGCCTAATCCTACTAACGGAGCTAATAACTTAACGATATCTATAGAGTCTAACGCAGCTGTCCAAGGTATTTTCTCACTTTATGATATTACAGGAAGAAATGTGAAAGCATACAACCAAAAAAATATTAAAGCAGGTAAACAAAAGATTAATCTAGATATCAGTGATATAAATGATGGTGTATACATCGTGAACTTTGCCTCTCAAGAAGGAATACTTACTGAGAAAATTATCATTAATAAATAAAACAAAACTGAAAATATTTTATGAATCTACATGAATATCAAGGAAAGGAATTATTAGAAAAGTACGGTGTCACTATTCAAAAAGGCATTGTCGCAGAAGATATGGAGCAGGCAGAAGCCGCTTATAAAAAAATAGTAGAAGATAGTGGTAATGATGTAGCTGTCGTAAAAGCTCAGATCCATGCCGGAGGAAGAGGGAAAGGTGGTGGGGTTAAGCTTGTCAAAAGTCATGATGAGTTAAAAGAACAAGCAGGCGCTATCTTAGGTATGATGCTCAAAACGCCTCAGACTCCAGGAGGCATGGAAGGAGCAGGAAAGGAGGTGAGAAAAATCTTAATAGCAGAGGATGTATATGCTCCGGATTTTGATGCTTGTAAAGAATACTACGTATCTATTCTTATGGATAGAGAACGTAAGCAAAATGTAATTATATATTCTACCGAAGGTGGTATGGATATAGAGCATGTTGCAGAGACTACACCTCATCTAGTGCATAAGGAATATATCGATCCCCTACTGGGCATGATGCCTTTCCAAGCTAGGAAAGTAGCATTTAACCTAGGACTCTCAGGTGTTGCCTTTAAAGGTATGACGAAATTTATATCATCCTTGTACAAAGCATTCTTAGGTTCTGATGCATCTATGTTCGAGATAAATCCTTGTCTTCAGACAGGTGATGATAGAATCATAGCTGTAGATTGTAAAGTTTCTCTAGATGAGAATGCATTATTTAGGCATCCTGAGTTAGCTGCACAAAGAGACGAATCAGAAGAAGATCCTACAGAAGTAGAGGCTAAAGGTTACGGACTTAACTTTGTCAACCTAGATGGAAACGTAGGTTGTATGGTCAACGGTGCTGGACTTGCCATGGCTACAATGGATATCATCAAGCTATCAGGAGGATCACCTGCTAACTTCCTAGATGTAGGCGGAACAGCTGATGCAGAAAGAGTGGAACAAGCATTCAGAATAATATTAAGAGATCCTAATGTAAAGGCTATCCTTATCAATATATTTGGAGGTATTGTAAGATGTGATCGAGTGGCTAATGGTGTCGTAGAAGCTTACAAAAATATGGGTAATATAAGCGTTCCTATCATTGTAAGATTACAAGGAACGAATGCTGACATTGCTAAGAAGATTATAGATGAAAGTGGCCTAGAAGTTCAGTCTGCTATTCTTCTTAAAGAAGCTGCAGAAAAAGTAAAGACAGTACTAGCCTAAAAGCTTGTTCTATATAGATATTACAAAGCCTGAAAGATTCTCTTTTGGGCTTTTTTCATGTAAAATCTGAACGGGTGCTTCTAGTTATCCCTACGACCATGTTTTTAGTGTAATACCAAATCTATAGATTCTGCGAGGCTTTTAATCGAAAGTACATGAAGAACAAAATAAATAATTACCGTCATTCTAGACCAGAATTGGTATAAGATATATCATAGACTCTTACTATAGTAATCAAAGAATTATGACTAGAGCTGCTAAATCTATGCTTTATAAAATATAAAGGTCAACTTATCTTTTATCTGTCAAAGTTTTACGAAATTTGACATATAAATAAAATTATAATATATACTTATGATTACTTCACCTCCCGAACAATTAGGTTCTTTCTACCTAGGCGCGAAATATGATATCGATACATCCACTATACACGATGATTCTATCAACTATGATTCTAGAGATCTGACGACACATGCAGTATGCGTAGGTATGACTGGTAGTGGAAAAACAGGGCTCTGCATAGGTCTACTAGAGGAAGCTGCTATAGATAAGGTTCCTGCGCTCATCATAGATCCTAAGGGTGATATGACAAACTTATTATTACAATTTGAAAATCTTGCTCCAGAAGATTTTGAGAAGTGGATCAACAAAGATGATGCTGGCAGAAAAGGAATGACACCGATTGAATACGCCACCTCTATCGCAGATAAGTGGAAGAAGGGCCTAGGACAGTGGGGACAAGATCTGGATAGAATAAAAATGCTAAAGGAAGCAGTAAACTACAACATATACACACCTGGATCAGATGCCGGGATACCTATAAATATTATGGGTTCTTTTGCGGCTCCTAGAATAGACTTCGATTCTAATGCGGAGATGATCAGGGAAAGAATTCAGGGAACAGTAGCTGCCTTACTAGGCATGATCAATCTAAAGGCAGATCCCGTACGAAGCAAAGAAGGTATATTGCTATCTAACTTGTTCGAACATTACTGGAAAAAAAACGAAGATTTAGATCTTAGTATGGTAATTAAGGGGGTTCAGAAACCACCTTTCCATCAACTAGGGGTTTTCGATATCGATACTTTTTTTCCTGAGAAAGAGAGATTCGACCTTGCTATGTCATTTAATACTTTAATGGCTTCTCCACAGTTTAAGAATTGGTTAGTAGGCGTCCCCTTAGATATCGACAAGCTTTACTATACACCAGAAGGAAAACCTAAACACAGTATCTTCTACATAGCGCATCTTTCCGAATCAGAGAGAATGTTCTTTGTCACCCTACTGCTGAATAGTCTGATAAGCTGGATGCGAAAACAGTCGGGTACGACGAGTCTAAGAAGCTTATTATATTTTGACGAAATATTTGGTTACTTCCCTCCTACCGCTAATCCACCATCCAAAAAACCTTTGCTTACTATACTTAAGCAAGCAAGAGCATATGGTGTGGGAGCCGTCTTAGTGACTCAGAATCCCGTGGACATAGATTACAAAGGGCTTTCTAATGCTGGAACCTGGTTTATAGGAAAACTACAAACAGAGCGAGATAAGATGAGAGTACTAGATGGCTTAGAAGGAGCTATTGCAGAAGCTGGAGCTGCTGGTAAACATGATTTTAGTAAAATCATATCTTCTCTATCCTCGCGCGTATTCCTTATGCATAATGTACATGATACTGCTCCTGTTGTCTATCATACAAGATGGGCCATGTCTTACTTAAGAGGTCCCCTAACAAGACCACAGGTCAAAACGCTAATGGCTGCCAAAAAAGAAAGTTTCCTGAATAAATCTACTGTAAATCAATTGGGGAAAAATCTAAAAAAAGTAGATCATTCTATAAAAGTAGAAGTAGCTCCTTCCTTAGATCATGCTGTAGAACAAAGATATTTTTCTGTGTGGAAATCTTCCTCTGAGGCATCCCAACTATTGGGTACAAAAGAGCAGTTAAGTCTAGCTTATATTCCCCACTTAATCAGTAGTTGTAAAGTTAGATACTATGATAAGAAAAAAGATATAGATGTCATAGAACAGCAATCCTTACTGGTAGATCCACCTGACGATTTTGGCAGAGCTGATTGGGAAAATGCAGAACAAATATATAACTGGGAAAAAGAAGTCTATGCTAAGCCAGATCATCCAGAAGGTGTTGCTGTAGATTTCTACACTGTTCCAGACAGCATGAATTCTGCTAAGGAACTTAAGCAGGTAGAAAAGGATTTGTCTGACTGGCTATATCAGAACAAGAAGCATATTACTATGGAACATAAAGATCTTAAAATCCATAAAGAACATGCGGAAACGAATCAGTCATTTCTGAGCCGCGTGCAGCTAGCTGCTAGAGAAGAAAGGGATGAAGAACTAGATGAATTACAAGAAAAGTACGAAGTTAAGTTTGACAGAATAGAAGAAAAAATAAGAAAAGAAGAACAGGATCTAGATGCGGCTAAAGCAGATGTAAGAGATCGCAAAACAGCGGAGATGGTAGGCATTGCTGAGACTATCTTTTCTGTGTTTGTGCGCAAGCGTTCTAGATCCATAAGTTCGGCAACATCTAAATCTAGGATGAGAAGAAAAGCAGCGCAGAGAGTAGAAGCTGCTGAGGAAGATCTAGAAGAATTATTATTAACTCAGGAAGAACTAGAGCAAGAGTTAAAAGAAAAGATGGAAGAAATAAAAGTTAAGTGGGATACCGTTTCGCTAGGCGTTACAGAGAAGGAAATTACGCCGAGAAGAACCGATATAAAAGTCGATCAGATTATATTAGCATGGGTACCATATTGGAAAAATAGTGATGGACAAACAGTTGCAGCTGTGAAGTAATTTCACATAACTAAATTATCCTCTCTATAATGACAAACTGATGATGGAAGAAAAGGAAAAAGAAAATAAAATACCGACTCAAGAAATAACAGATTGTATAAAAGTCCTAGAAACACTGACAAAAGATACGAACCAGTTATATGATCTTCCAGAGAAAATCAGAACTGAACTCATGAAAGCAGCAGGCCTACTCTCTAGACCTAATAAAAAAGAATATACTCGAAGGAGAAAAGATGCCCAAAAGGCAGTAAAGCGGAAATTAGCAGAAAGGGATAAGCACGCACGCAAAACTACCGGTATACGTAGTGCAAGAGAAGCGACGATTTTCGAGGCACCACAGATGATCTTGTTGACAGGTGAAGAAGCAGCAAAGGAAGTCCCTCTAGAATCTCCTCGTAATTGTTATGTATGTAAAACGAAGTATGACAGAGTCCACCATTTTTACGATGCAATGTGCAAAGAATGCGGTGATTTCAATTATGCCAAGCGATTCCAAAAAGCTGATCTAAGAGGACAGGTGGCATTGGTAACCGGTTCTCGACTGAAGATAGGTTATCACATTACACTCATCATGCTTAGAGCTGGAGCAACAGTGATCGCCACTACCCGATTCCCCGCAGATTCTGCTATACGCTATGCTAAAGAATCTGACTTCCAAGAATGGGGTCAACGTCTAAAAATACATGGACTAGATCTCAGACATATTCCTAGCGTAGAAATATTTTGTGATTATATCATCCAGAAATATGATCGATTAGATATCCTCATAAATAATGCAGCCCAAACCGTCAGACGCCCATCCGCATTCTACAAACATCTCATGCCCAATGAGGAAAAGGAGATACAAGAACTTCCCCCTTATGCTCAAGAACTCTTAGAAGATCATGCGCTCTGCATAAATGAGCTGAGCGCAATTACTGCATCCTTCGCAGAAAACAAAGACAAGAATCTTCCAGTCGCCTGGCATGGAAAACAAATAGGAATCGGCATCAGTGCCTCTGCTAAATTATCTCAGATCCCCTATACCATAGATAATTCATTACGAGTAGATGAAGTTTTCCCTGAAGGTAAGCTAGATGCTGATCTACAACAAGTAGACTTGCGTAAAGTAAACAGTTGGAGATTAAAATTAGGAGAAATCAATACGAACGAAATGCTAGAGGTGCAGCTTGTAAATGCAGTAGCTCCCTTTGTCCTCTGCAACCGCCTAGCCGAACTGATGAAGCGCGAAAATACTGGAATGAAGCATGTTATAAATGTTTCTGCAATGGAGGGCAAGTTTCATAGATTTCATAAAGAAGATCGACATCCACATACGAATATGGCGAAAGCTGCGCTCAATATGATGACGCATACGGCCGCCTCAGATTTTGCAAAATTTGGTATCTATATGAACGCTGTAGATACGGGATGGGTTACAGATGAAGACCCCGTTGAACTCGCTAAATTCAAGGAAGAAGTGCATGACTTCCAGCCGCCTCTAGATATTGTAGATGGTGCTGCGCGTGTGCTAGATCCCTTGTTCGATGGCATTAATACGGGCAAGCACTGGTGCGGTAAGTTCCTTAAGGATTATCGACCTATAGATTGGTAGGGGTATATTGTAAGTAATACCAATTCTAATTTAGAATGACGGTAATTATTTATTTTGTTCTTTATGTTCCTTCGTTAAAAAGCCTCGCCGAACCTATGGGTTTGCCTACGTTTTTTGCCTTGATCCATTTTGAACAATTCTAAATCCTTTTCCGTCATCTAAAAATAGAAATGGTATAACATGTGTCATGAACCGTAGGCACAGCCTAATAAGAACGATGTAAGGAGAAAATTATATCGGATCAATTATACTTTTACAAATAAGCTCAGCTACCTTCTCTAGTGTTTCAAAACTTAGACCAACAGCTCATTTATTTTTGCGCGCCAGCGGGGGAAGCCGTCTACTAATTTTGACGCTGCATGAGTATGACTGACCTTATTAAAAATAATATCTTTTACATTGGACAAATACAGCATCCTTCCATTCTTTCTTATAAAGTTAATCTCAGCTGTAATCAGCCTGTCGGATAATTCTTTGTCAGTTTCTTTTTCAAAACTCCAGAGATACGTAGCGTTAGAATCTAGCATCTCCCATATAAAATGATTCATCTCTTTTCCTACTACATAGAACAAAAACCCAAAAGTAGGCGTCAAAGTAAAATGGAGCTTGTGCTCATAAGCGTGTAATTTTCCAGAAATATATTCCAGCTGCCTTCTATTACGAATATATTTCAAAGCAAGAATCTCATTGATGATGTCATAATTAGACTTCCTCGTTCTATCTCCTAACTCCCCTTCTATTCCATCAAAATATTCTTCAGGTGTAAATAGACTTTTGTCTATGGCAAAAACTCTAGGCTTGAAAATTTTTCTTTCTATTTCTAATTTCTTAATTCCAGAAATCAGGAGATCATCTATTTTTTCTATCTCAGGAGAAAAGAAATTATAGCTAGTCCTATCACCCAGTTTACCAATAACTCCTATTACTTTTATTTTCTTTGTATCAAATAATTTACCAAAATATGATTTGATCAATTCGAATTCTGGAATGATATGGATATTGGGAATTGCTATTTTTATTTTTTCTGGAAGTCCCTTTAACTTTTTCTGAAATTCTATAAAACCCATTTTAAAACTAAGTTTAGAAAACGGCTGATAAAATTCATAGAGCTTTTCTTCATCTACTTGGTTCAGCGCACTAAACAAAGAGTATTTACTTATTAGATTATATTCTAGATCGATAAATTTTTTCTGCTCATAGATAGAAAATATGGATACTAGTTCCTTCCAGTCTAGCAGCATAAAATCCAGTGACAAAACTTGTTTCTTAGGACATTGTGTATAGTAAGATTCATGATCTAGAGGATTATAATCCACTACTTTCAAAAACAATTTAGCTCCTGATGTGGAATAACTAATCATTTTCACCAACCAATAGATAGGCTTAGATTTAGAAAACATGAATGCTTTCTTATCAGGGAAATTAGTATTACTCCATTCTACTTTTTGGCTAGGATTGTAGTACACACCACTATCCTGAATTCTGAGAACAATATGTTTGTCACTATCTGTCACTATTCGGTTGTTTGTATGATAGGATAATAAATGATTGGCAGGTATTATCTCACAGTCACATCTATAAATTATACATAACTAGATTCTACCTGAATATTTCCTAACATCGTTCTATGAACTGGACATCTATCTGCAATCTCTAGAAGACGATCCTTCTGTTCCTTATTTAGATCTCCCTCAAATTCTAATACTTTTTCTACTTTCTCTATTCGCTTTTCGACTTCTGTACAAGATGCACAGTCCTCTCTGTAAGATCTGTTAAATGACAGATGAACTTTGACATTTTGCAGATCCCACTTCTTTCTTCTTGCATACATCTGAAGTGTCATGACGGTACAAGCACCTAGTGCTGCATTAAGCAATTCATAAGGGGAAGGACCAAAGTCATCACCTCCTAGAGATTCTGACTCATCAGCAACAAGACCATGGCGACCTGCCAAAATTTCCGTCGTGAAACCTTCATTACCGAGCTGAGCCACCACTTGTTTTTTTGTAGTCAACTTAGGTTTTTTTTCTATGTCAATATAACGTCTTACCCAAGAGGATATGACATTACCTGTATAATAAGCATCATCTTTGTTAGATAACATGTGATCGGCATGATCTAGGGTCACGAAGCTTTTAGGATGCATAGCTGCATGATAGATTTTAGCAGCATTCTCTATTTCTACGATGCTATCTTGCGGAGAATGTAAGATCAAAATAGCTTTATTAAGATCTTTGACAATCTGATACATATCCTTAGTTCGCAAGTCTTCCAAAAACTGTTTCTTAATAACAAAATTTCTTCCGCCTATTACTATATCAGCATGACCTTGTTTTTCTATATCTTCAATATTACATCCGAACAAATGAGTTACATGCTCTGGCTCTGAAGGAGCTCCCACTGTCGCTACTGCTTGTACAGAATCCAATTCTTTAGCAGCAAAAACAGATGCTGCTCCACCGAGACTGTGACCTACAATTATCTTAGGAGCTTCGTAGTTTTCTTCTAGAAATCTTGCTGCTGCTTTTATATCTTCTACGTTAGTTGTGAAATTCGTATCAGAAAATAAACCTTGGCTATCTCCTAGACCGGTAAAATCAAATCTTAACACTGCTATGCCGTTAAGTGTAAGTGATCGTGATATATGACGAGAAGCGTTTAGGTTTTTACTACCTGTGAAAACGTGCGCAAAAATTGCATAAGCTTCAGGTTTAGAAGAAAGAGGAAACTCCACCTTTCCCGACAATTCGAATCCTCTATCATTAGTAAATTTTACATTTTCTGCAGCCATATACTTATTCTATTATATAATCTTTGAAAAACTTTTCTAATACATCAGGATACACTTTGTGCTCTCCCTCGTAATCTATAAAACTAAATTCCATGCCATGATGCGCTATTACTCCTTTCACCATCGATTTCATATCCTCAGTTATAAAGCGATCTCTATTACCTATGAAATGGTATAACTCAGCTTGGTTTATCTGGTCTATATGTTCCCGATCATAGACAATATCTTCAGGTATAGAGCCTGCCCACACTATAGCGACATCAAAATCTGGCTTAGATCGATGAATCCAACGCCACAAGGTAGCGGTTCCTTGAGAAAAACCAAATAATATCTTTTTTGCACCGACTGGCAATCCTTTGACATAATGATCATAAAGAATATCTAAATAATTGCAGTTATCTTCTATCTCAGAGAGCCTATTCTTCTTTGTCATCCAACTAGCTACAGGTCTACCTGTCACACCTTCCCAATAGAACCTGGAAAGTCCTTCGGGTGCAACAACAAGATGATCATCCGTAACCCAGTGAAATTTGTCAAGCAATGCTTCTGCTAGCATACCATATCCATGACAAGCAAACCAAAAGTACTTACATGATGTTATGTTTATATCATTAGAATAATATTGGGCAGTTTTAGTGATTTTTAATTCATGTTCTATTTTGTTCATACTCGATACAGATAATTATATATATTTCGATCACTCATTTCAGTGAATATAAGCTATAAAGATGTCACAAGAAAAAAAATATTTAGTCCATCCAGAATACATCATTATATTTCTGGTGTTAGCAGGCATAACAGCTCTTTTTTTAGGCTTCTCGGTAGCTTATATCTATAACCGCGTTCAGTTCGGCTTGCCATCCGTAAAACTGCCTAACTTATTTTATTTTAACACCATGATCCTTCTGACCACAAGTTATCTGCTCACGCTTGCTAAGAAAGCTTATCTGGATGATGATACCGTAAAGTATGAGCGAGTCTTATGGTACACCTTAGTACTTACGATCTTATTCCTTGTGTTACAGATTCTAGCATGGATGGAGCTCCACTCGATGAATATACAGCTTAGTGGATCAGATATGGGATCTTACCTATATGTCATATCAGGAATGCACTTCGCTCATGTTATTGCGGGGATACCTTTCCTCGCATATTTTATCTATGTAGCACATTACAGGATGAAGGAACCGGTGAGCGTGTTAATTTATTTCACAGATCCTAATAAAAAGAGAAAGCTGAATCTTCTAACCGTTTACTGGCATTATTTGGATTTTCTATGGATATGTCTCGTCGTCTTCTTCTTGGTAAATTATCTTATATAATTACAGCACATTGACATAAGCCCTCCTTTATTATTTTCATGTCAATGTGTATTTATATATTCACATATAGAACCACTAAGAACTACAGGTGGATAAGCTGTCTATCACTCTTTACATTAAACCTTTTTTACATATATAAACATTTAGTATCTTGCAGCGTTAATTGTCGGGTAGATTAGATAATTAAGGTTTAATGAATAGTTTCTATAATGGTCTACGTTCATTATTAGTTATCTTTATCTATTGCACTAAAAAGAACCAAAATGAAAAATATAAAATTTTTATTCTTAGGACTAGTAAGCATACTGTTGCTTTCTTGTGGATCAGATGCTGGAACAACTATTAAGGGAGAAATTGCTGATGCATCTAATATGACGGCGTATTTTGACAAGACCGATGCGAACAATATAGCACAACCGCTAGGCAAAACGGATACAGATGCTGATGGCTCTTTCAAGTTTAATTTTCCAGAAGGCTTAGATGGCGGTACTTATAGGGTACGTATCGGTGCTAAAGCCGCCGAGCTCGTATTACTAGGTACAGAAAAAGAAATTGTTCTAGGAGGAAGCCTTGCTGATTTTTCTCAGTTTAAGTACAATATAGAAGGATCTGAATTTAGCAAAGAATATAATTCTATACTTAACAGGTACTATAGTAAGGAACTGCCTGTCAAGGATTTACAAAAAATGCTGATCTCAGATCTGGATCCACTTGTGGCAATGCCCATTGCTATAAAGGTTTTCAAGAACAGTCCCACTTATGCAGAAATACATAGTGCCATATGCACTAGACTATCAGAAAAGTATCCTGAGTTAGACTGCACAAAGACATATGAGCAGCTCGTCGCGCAAATGAAAGCAAAAGCTGCTAGATCATCAGGTAAGCAATATAATGTCAAAGTAGGCGATATGGCCCCGGAAATAGCTATGCCTAACCCTGCAGGAAAAGTATACAAACTTAGCGATCTGAAAGGAAAAGTTGTGTTGTTAGATTTTTGGGCAAGCTGGTGTGGCCCTTGTAGAAGAGCTAATCCACATGTTGTCGAGACCTATGAGAAATACAAGGATCAAGGTTTTGTAGTTTTTAACGTTTCCCTAGACGGACTAGATACTAGAACGAAATCAAGATTACCTGATGCCGCAGCAATCGATAAGAAAATGAAAGATTCTAAAAAACGATGGATGGATGCAATTACTAAGGATAAGCTAAACTGGGATTATCATGTGTCTGATCTTAAGAAATGGGAATCCTCCGCAGCACAAGAATATGGAGTAAAAAGTATACCGACAACTTTTCTAATCGATAGAGATGGGAAAATAGCTTCTCTTAACCCTAGAAACAACCTAGAAGCTGAATTACTTAAGTTTTTGTAAACTAAGCAATTAGCTCATAAAGAATAGATTATTAAGACTTATACCAATTCTAATTTAGAATGACGGTAATTATTTATTTTGTTCTTCATGTTCCTTCGTTAAAAAGCCTCGCCGAACCTATGGGTTCTTTGCTAGCCCGCCCGCTTAGCTGTTCTCTCATTTAAAGCACTTTCGTACTTTATTCGACTACGTCGAACTCATTCGTTCTTGCCTTGATCCATTTTGAACAATTCTAAATCCTTTTCCGTCATCTAAAAATAGAAATGGTAATAGATCGTTTAATTAATCTATTTTTTTTTGTCCCTATCTCTGTACCTTCATCTCTGCGCATAGGATACCGCAAGCAACAGCGGCGTTCAGTGATTCTACCTTACCATAAGAAGGAATCCTGAGTGTCTTGCTTAATTTCTTTTTAGTCCTCTCTTGCATACCCTTTCCCTCATTTCCTATAACGAGAATACCTGGTGTGAGCTTATCTAGTGCGTAAACATCTTCTCCTGAGGTATCTGCGCCGTATATATTTATTTCCGTTTCGCTGAGCGTATCTATATCACTCGAATGCAGGGCAACCCTAGTGAGCGTACCCATACTGGATTGTACCACCTTAGGATTATAAAAATCGGCAGATCCTATAGATCTGATGACCGCTGCAAAACCAAACCATGCAGCAATCCTTATTATATTGCCCACATTACCGGGATCTTGCACATCATCTAAGAAAATCGCGCTGTCCTTTTTTATATGTGCCATATCTATAGCATCATCCATCATCTCTAAAACCATTAGCACATTAGACGCATTCTTAAAACTGGATACTTTAGCTATGTTCTTTTCTGTTGTTTCGACTACTTTGTACGGTAGATCTGATACCAAAAGCTTGTTTTTCTCTAACCACTTCTTAGTAGCAATGAGATATTCTATATTTAGAGATTTATTTATTACAAATTCTTTACATATTTTATTCCCTTCAGCAGTGAATTTATTGTACTTTTTTCGAAACTTTGCCTGTTGTAAGGAACGAATGTATTTTTCGAGCGTTATGGACCACATGTGCATCATCGATAATAGAATATAGTAGATGAAGAATTATACTAATCTATTGTTAAATAGAACAATATAATAGCTCATTTTCATAAATAAAAACGTTTTTGTTCAGTATAAAATCTACATGAAGATATTTTATTTCACCATACTATCTGCAATATTGTGCACTACTTGTTCTCCTCATAAGTATCTCGCAGAAAACGAGTCTCTACTAGCGGAGAATAATATCAAGTTTGTTGATGGTAATAATGTAAATAATAAAGCAGATTTTAAGCTAGAACTAAAAACATATATCACACAGAAGCCTAATACAAATTACCTATGGTTCTTCCCTAGAGAAACCTTTTATTACAAGAACAAGTTTAAAAGTGCCGCAGAAGTACCTACCATATATGACGAACAGCTAGCTAGAGAATCCGCTGAAACTCTAGAAAAATATCTCAGAAATGTAAAAGGATATTATGATGCAGAAGTTAGTTACGAAGCAGACTCCTACAACAAAGAAACCTCAGTAAACTACAATATAACAACAGGAAAAAGGTACACCATCAAAAGTGTAAATTACATAGGGGATGATCTTGCTGTTATCAACGAGATAAAGTCGATTCAGTCAGAAGCATTTATAAAGCCTGGACTACCTCTAGATGCTGTCCTGTTCAATAATGAGAAAAGTAGGATAGTTTCTCACTTACAGAATATAGGCTACGCTAACTTTAACCCGAGTTATCTAGAAGTAAAAGGTGATAGTACAGCTACTGACCATACGGTAGAAGTATTTATGGTTGTCAAAAAGCCTTCAAACATAGATAAGTTTGTGAAGTACACAATAGGAGAAATAAATATATATACAGATTTCTATCCAGAGCAAGATACTAGTTTGTTATCAGACTCCCTTATCTTTTACAAAAACTTCAGAAAGGAAGAAGAAAAATATGTCACTAAGCCAAAGGCGATCAACAAAGTCATCTTCATGGAACCAGGAGACTTATATAATAGGGATAATAGATATAAGACACTAAGGAAATTATCCGATCTTGGCACATATAAGTTTGCAAATGTATCACCGTTCATTCTACCTGATAAAGACTCACTGATCAATTACAATATCCTTCTTACCCCGCATGATCATAAGTTTGTAACAGATCTGAGTTCTAACCTCTTCTACTCTACCATAAATACTCTTTCTAAAAAACTGTTTGGTTTTGCTGTAGGTGGAGCACTACAGGATAGGAACTTTTTTGGCGGAGCAGAAAGCAACAGGTTATCTACTGAGCTGGGTTTTGAATTCGAAATACTAAACAGAAGTCTCAGCACAAACACGATAAGTATATCTATACAAGACAATCTAGAGATCCCGAGGTTTGTAGATTGGATAGGTTCTGTAAAATTGTTGAAGAAGACTGGTCTACTCCGACCTAAGTGGTATCAAGATATAAAAGACGATACAAAAACAAATATAGGCTTCGGTTATAGTTTTCAGAAAATTCTCAACCAGTATGACATATCGGTTATTAATGCATCGTATGGTTTTACTTATCAGCCTAACAAAAATGAAAAACTAGATTTTAGGCAAATCGGTCTTAATTGGTTTAACTATGATCTTAAAGAAAATTTTGTTAATACCGTAATCCAAGGTAATCCGCTCTTGCAAAGAAGTTTTCAAAACGCTTTTATATCCGGATTCCTTTTTCAAGAATTATCTTATTTTAAAAAATCAGTAATTTCTCCGAGAAGTACCTGGGCATTTGTAGGTTCGTTTGAAGTATCCGGCTTAGAGACTTATATTAGCAACTCCTTGTATAATATAGCCAGTGGATCTGATGAAATCTGGGAACTTAAGGATGATCTGCAGTTTGCTAATTATGTTAAACTTCAGCTAGACTGGAGAAACTACAGGAAAGTAACACAGCAGTCTGTTTTTGCTTCTAGGTTTTATTTTGGTATAGCAGTACCCTATGCCGATGATATTGTAAATCCATATATAAAGCAACTATATGTGGGTGGACCTAATAGTATCCGAGCATGGCAGTCCAGAGAGCTGGGACCGGGAGGTTATGCATTTAAGTTATTGAACCCGGTAGATGGACAAGCTTTCTATCAGACAGGTGATTTAAAATTGGAGTTCAATTTTGAATATCGTTTTGATATGTTCTGGCTTTTTGAAGGAGCTTTTTTCCTAGATGGAGGTAATGTGTGGACACTGAGAACTGATGCCGACAGACAAGGATCCACGATAGAAACTAATTTCCTGGATGAGATTGCACTCGGTATTGGTTGGGGCCTTAGATGGGATCTAACTTATTTTGTTATCAGAGCGGACTTTGGATACCCACTCAGATACCCTTTCGAAGTTTATGATCAACAATGGAATTTTGATTATGATGGATTTGGCAATATAAATATTGCAGTAAATTATCCATTCTGATCACTGCTAGGTTATTGCCCATTTTAGATTTTCCACACAGTTATAAGTCACTATGAAATTTGATTGTTCAGTAGAAATAAATGAGAAGCTAGAAAAGGTCATCCTTCTGTTCGATAATGTAGATCATCTAAAATACTGGCAGGAAGGATTTATAAGTCACACGCCTCTTGCTAACAAGACCGCAGCATATCATTCCAGAGCTAAATTAGTCTATAAGATGGCTGGCAAATCAATGGATCTTTTAGAGACGATATATATAAAGAATCTACCAGAAGAGTTATATGCACTCTATGAGCATGTACATATGGACAACACCATGCGGACTTCTTTTACAGCTTCTAGTACGACAACAACAGTATATAGGGTAGAAATAGAATATCTTAAATTCTATAGTCTCATTCCTAAGCTGATGGCAAAATTTTTCCCAAGAATGTTCCGAAAACAAACTCAGAAATGGTTAGATAATTTTAAGCAGTTTGTGGAGAAGCACTAATGAAGTATGCTCAACCCTGAAACCCATCCTTCCACTTCTTAGTTATCGCTATAAGCGTCTCTAGCATTCTCGGCTCCCATTGTTCGATTTTCCACTCAGATCGTGCAAGATTAGATTGTGATAATTCTCTGGAGACTGATTCATAATCTTTGGCATTTTCCAGAATAGAGCATAAGAGCAGTTGTTCCTGATGTAAAACTTCATTTTGTACTGGCATATTATTCTTTCGAAACATAGTAGGTAAGAAAGCTTTGGGAATTTGGTTTTGGTGCTGAGTTAAATCTGCTTTTGCAATAATATTATTCATTTTCTGAAAATCAGTTCTGAATGCTAGTTTCGAAGCTTGTTCTTTAAGACCACTGCCTATCTGCTCTAGTACGACGTATCTTAGCTGGGGGCACATTGGGATTATCTTTTCTAGCATATTAAAAACTAGCTCAGGTACAGCCTCATCATGTGTATCTCGTCTTATCATTTTGTTCTCTTCTATTGTCGATAGCTTCCATGTCCCACCAGAGATATGTATCTCTCTCACTTCCTCTAGATAGTAGAGTTGCAGAATATCATCAAACGAAATTTCGAAATTTTGCATATGACAATACAAGTTGTGCAGGTCTAAAATAATAAATCCGTCTATGGGCTGTATTAAGCGATGTAGAAATTCTCCATGCCTTCTGACATCATCTAAGGAATAAGAAAAAGCGAGATTCTCGAGCCCAACTGGACGACGGCATGCCTCTTGTAATCTTTGTAATCGGTCTACTCCTATAGCTAATACCAATTCTAGTTTAGAATGACGGTAATTATTTATTTTGTTCTTCATGTTCCTTCGTTAAAAAGCCTCGCCGAACCTATGGGTTCGCCTACGTTTCTTGCCTTGATCCATTTTGTACAATTCTAAATCCTTTTCCGTCATCTAAAAACAGAATTGATATAAATTCCTCCTTTAATAAATATCAGTATCGTTATCCTAATACCTATTATAAAAAAGCTACCATAAAAATTAATTTATGATAGCTTACGTTTATAAGTTTTTTGGATCTACTATTTCATCAGTGTAATATTTCCCTGTTTTACTAGGGACTCGCCGTTTATACATCTTACTGTCAGATGATACCCATACACATCCGCTTCCAGTGCAGTTCCTTTAAATGTGCCATCCCAAGCATTATCTTGACTATCGGACTCAAAGACTTCTTCGCCCCATCTATTATAAACAACCATTTTTAGTTCATCGATAAAGTTACCTTCTACTCGGAACACATCATTAAAATCATCTCCGTTAGGGGTAAACATATTAGGAACAAATACGTCTGTCTGATCACAGAGCGGCTGCACTACTGAAATAGAAACTGTGTCTGTAGCGATGCATCCATTTTCGTCGATCACTGTTACAGTATAAATAACAAGCTCATCTGTTGGGCTAGCGATAGGATTAAATATGGTAGGATCATCTAGTGACTCCGCTGGTTCCCATAAGTATTCCGCTCCTCCTATTTCATCAACAGAAAGTTGTGTGTCTTCTGTCAATAATATATTATTTGATTCTGCCATTGCATCGATATCGGGTGATGAGAATTCATCTAGCATTACAGCATAAGATGTCTGGAAAACACAACCATCTTGGTTAGTAGATGTAACCGTAAATTCTGTGTTCTCTGTCAATAAGATATCTATAGAATTCCCATTATTTTCTTGTATAACATCTTCAGGTTCCCATGTATAAGTAAAAGTCTGATCGTGTGTATTATTATCGATGGTCAATGTCGTCACTTCCTCTAAGCACACGATATTATCACCCCTTATTTCCGCATCATAGTCGTAGGGCCTAATACTTATCTTATCAGCTGCTTCACATCCATTAGGAGTTGCTCCTATGACAAATATATCCTCCGCTCCTGTAGGCGTATAGGCTACAGGATTCCCTGTACCAATAAGTTGTCCACTACCATCTATCCAGCTAAACTCTCCCACTGGAGTTTCGGCCTCTGTCATCAGCGTGATGTTATCTCCCTCGCAATAGAACAGACTGTCTACTACAAATGAAAGGATGATTATATCAGGAATGATGAGAAACTCATCTGTCTTAGTACAGCCTAGATCATTTTCTGCGGTCACCGTTACATTAGTAGTATCTGTAGGAGATATCATAATGTTCTCTCCTGTACCTATCACGTTACCATCTTCATCTGACCATATAATATTCGTAAAGTTATCTGCATCCACCATCAATTCCAAATCAAAACCATCACAAAAGAAAACGGTATCTCTCTCGTGCTCTAACTCCACGATTCCTGAGCTGACAAAAATCTGATCTGTTTCGATACAGCCGATGCTATTTTCTGATACTGCAGTTATCAGCATACTATCTCCTGGCGTATAACTAAGCGTAGGTGCTGTTCCTAAAGTATCTCCATTTTCATCTATCCACGCTATAGTATTACCCATCTCTATAGATGCCACTAAGTCTAATGTTGTAGAATCACAATAGAATAAACTATCAGCAGCTTGTATATCTACACTCACAGCAAATGGTGTAAGTAGTATTGTGTCAAACAATACACAAGAAGAATTTACGACTACCTCTACATAAAATTCTGATTCCATTGTAAGACTAACAATAGGATTTGCCTCTGTAGGATCTGAAATAATACCAGCCGGATCAGAACTCCAGTTATAAGAAAAATCTGGGTTCCCATCTGGATTTAAGGCTACCTCCGTATCCGAACATACATCCATGGTAGGCGGTAAATTAAATAGAGAGGTACTATTAACTATTGTAAGTGGAACGATGGTAAAGTTATCACAAGAAGTATTCGTCTGTACGACATATACCGTATCAGAGGCCATATAGTCTACTGAATTAAAACTTATAGGATTATCTGTAGATAACAACTGTTCAAGATTCTCATCCGCATACCAAGCATAATCTCCTTCTGCATCTATGTTCAGACTAAACTGATCTTCACAAAAATTACCTTCTGCGGCAAGTTGTAATTGTATTTCTTGCTCTAGTGTAAAGTTAAAACTCTGAGCAAACGTGCCAGAACAACCACTTTCTGTCTCTGCATAATAAGAGATCTCATAATCACCTTCTGCATCTAATTCCACAAAATCTTGTGGGCCTTCTAAGGTAAAGGTATTAGCTCCAGAAGTAAACGTCCATTCCTGAACCGTTATATCCTGGTTAGTCATCGTAAGATCATTAATATCTATGACTAGATTATCTGCACAAGCCTCGTAACTTACCTCAAAGGAAACATTAGGATCTCCTTCCTCTGCAACGCCCACCGTGACGGTTGTACTATCAACACAACTTCCATTATATACCACAAGCTTAACTTCATATAATCCTGCATCTGGGTAAGTATAACTTGTATTGTAATCCGTAGATATCGCTGTAGGATCATCCTGATCGAAAAACCATTCATAAATAACATTCTGAGTAGAATTATTTGTAAATGCTATATCTAGTCCCTCGCAATTCATCTCTGTAGATACTTCAAATTCTGCAATAGGATCTCTTTCGCAAATTCTTACATTGTATTGAAAATCTCTTATTGTCTGAGTCAGTAGCACCCCATCTCTATATTCCTCTACGCATACACCTATCACATACTGACCAGTAAACCCAGGAATAGCAGTAAGCTCTCCTGTCAATGAATCTATAGCAAGCGGTGTTCCTCCCATCAGGTTATCTAAGCTGAATGCTGAACCCCACGAAATATTATCGTAAGGCGGTCCCGCTACCGGAATGGGCTGAGCATCATCTGGAGATCCTCCTGAAAATGGAGTGCATAATCTATACCTTAATTCATCCCCATCTACGTCAGTTGCAGAGTGATCAAAAACTAATTCTTCATCAGCACATATGTACACATCGGGCCATTGATTAAACCTAGGGCTAGAGTTACACGTCATGAGTGATTTCTCCGAAATTACGGCAAAGTAAGTCGCGCCATTTTGTGATGGATCTACAATATTATTTATAGATGCGTTTCTACAACATCTTTGATAGGCTATCGTATATCCTCCTTCACGGAATGGAAGTGTAATCTCTTTGGTGTATGTTGTTGTCTGCACACACACATCATCACCTAGAACCCGGCATTCGCTCGTTAGAATCTCGTTCAATGTATCATCATCGCTAAAGTCGATAATGAGCTGACCAGCATTGCCCACGCTGAAAACCATATTTCCTTCAGAGTCAAAAATTCCTAAATGAACAGGATCATCAAACTGGGCTAGAGGATCCCCCAGAAAACAATCTCTTCTAAATTCCAGAGTTACCTGGTATCTGTCATTGCCGAGACACTTATATGTAATCTGTCCACCTACAACGTGAGATGCAGAAAGACTTGCACTTGCAAATAGTAGAACTAACCCCGTAAAAATTATATATATATGATGTTTCATCTTTTACAATTTTAATTATTAAGATTTCTTCGGCTTACATCTATCTCTTCTACTTCTACCCTTCTCTCATTAGATGCATCTGGACTAAAAATAGATTTTCTCGGATTATTTATATCATCGCTAATTTCAGAGGAGGCGGTAGACTCCCCGAATGATCGTTCGGTAAGTACAAGCTGACCTGAATCAATGTATTTCCTTAGCTTTCCTCCTTGGTGTCTATTGATCTCATTGATAAGTGTTTGCACTCTTCTCTTTCCTAGATTGTAATTATATTCATCTACAGAAACAGGACTGGCATAACCTCTGAAATATAAATTTACTTCTCTTCCTGCAAGCAATACTTCTTCTAATGTTGTCAAAAATAAATCTAATCTATCGTTGCCTAATTTTACCTTATCATCAAAGAAGCTATTTGATCTTTGCTCAGCTTCTTGTTTCTCCGTTCCTCCAAATAGACCAGAGAAGTTAGTAGCAAACCTTTCTTTCTTCTTGTAATACGTTACAAACGTTTCTGTATATCTTATGTCTGACGTTGTACGCATGGACTTAGGATATGGCTGATCATTATCAAAGAATAATCGTATAGGCAGTACCCCTTGTAGTGAGGCTATCTTCTGCTCTATTGGCGTTTTCTTTAAATATATTTTTTTGATCAGTGGTTCCTTAGCTGTTGTAAAGCTTTCCTCATATAATAGATATCCCTCTCTTCTGGCTATGAGTTTATATTTTCGTTCTGAGTCTATGGCAAAATTGAAAGTATTTCCTTCATTTCTTGTCTTGTACTGGATCTCATCCGTTTCTATATCTATTATTTCCACTGTAACACCTTCTAGGTCTAAAGCTGTCCCATCTTCATAGGTCAATATCCTCAAACTTAGCTTAGCTGGATCTAAGAATATATCTTGCTTATCTTTTGTTCCGTCGAGCTCAAAGTTTTCTTCCGCATAGTTTAGGTCTAGGAAACCGTCCTTATACCCTTCTCTAGAAATCTGTATCGTATAGTTCTTTTCGCAGTCTAGCGTAACAATATCTTTATTTGTTTCGTCTAATGTATTTTCATAAATAGATTCTTCTGTCTCTTGGTCTATGATAACAATATCCGCATTGTTAAGCGGTTTTTTTGTTATGGCGTCAAACACTAGTGTTTCTAGTTCTATTAAACATTCTTTTTTCTTAAGCTCGTAGATATCGTAGCAACATGTCTCGAATTTTGTTTCCAGATATAGTGATCCTTTTCTATTAGAAGCGAAGTAACTATGCTTAGCGTCCTGGGAAATAGAAAAATGTATATCATTATAACTAGAATTGACACTCTTGCCCATATTCATAGGTTCTTCAAAAGACATCGATGCTGTTCCTTTACTTTTGTAAATATCGAATCCTCCAAAGCCTATTCTTCCGTTGGAGCTAAAGTATAGTTCCTTGTCTTTATTGTAAAAGTGAGGTGAAATATCATCACCTTCAGTATTTATTGATTTAAGATTGAATGCTTTAGAGAAATCTAGATTACTGTTGAACTCTGAGTACCATAGATCCATACCTCCAGATCCGCCTGGCTGATCAGAGGCAAAAACTAACATTCTCTTACCATCTATCTCCGCAATAGCAGGATGAGTACTAGTGTAGCTTTCACTATTCACTGCTTCTATTTTTACACCTTCTCTATAGCTATCTCCTATCTGTTTTCGATAATAGATATCACAATTGATTTTGTCATCATTCTTATATTGACATAATGTAAAAAACATCAGAGAACCATCTTCTGTATAACTGGGATCAGATGTAAGAACTCCATCCTCATTGTAGGTAGCAATATGCTCCATTTCTTCAGAACCTTCCTCCCCTGCTTGGAGTATTTTAGAGTAGTATCTCTCTTGTTTCTTTTCCCCATTTTTAAATTTCATGGAGACGAATTCCAAATTATCATTTTGGAATACAGGACTATGTTCAGAATAAGGACTATTGACCTTTTTATCAAGATGTCTGACCTTATATAGATCTGTAGAATCCTGAGACATTGCCCATTCCGCAGATTCTAATCCTGATTTAGCATCTCTTGTCAATTCGCTATCTTCCCCTTCGTATTCTGCGAGGTATAACGAATAATATCTCTTAGCTGCCTCATAATCTCCTTTGATTGCATTTATTTTACCGATTTTGAATGATAGATCATCGAATTCATCAGACTTAAGACTATCTAGTAAGTAGGTAAAAACTTCTTCTGCTTCGTTATATGCAAACTGATCAAATGCTGACTCTCCATATTTGTACCAAAGAGACTCGTCACCATCTTCTTTTGCGAGAGCATCTTTGTAATAATTTAGGGCTGCATAGTGATTTCCTACGCTTGCCGCTTTGTCGCCAGCCTTGATTAACTGACTGTAGGTAACCTGCGCTTCTAGGCATTGGAATCCCAAGAGTAGCAGGAGTGTGATAAATTTGTTCATGGTTGTAAGTTGACTTAGTAAATGGGACAAGGTTTCACAGGGTAAAAGGGCACTCTAGAGATTATATATTTAAAAGCTAACTCAGGACCTCCGGCTCCATCCGTTGCTATATCAAATCCCGAAATATTATAGTCATAAGAAAATGAAGCATATATATTATCGTACTGTATAGCTATCATAGGATACCACGCATCGCCTAATCTCATACCTACACCTAGATGCAAGGCTTTAGAAAAATTCTTATCCAGATAGATCTTTACTTGACCATTAAGTACAGTTTCCTGGTGAGGAGACTGAGTCTGATATACCGCATTAAGCAATAAATCTAATTTCTTAGCAAGTCTAAATGTCCCCATTCCATATATATTAAATCTACGGGCGAGGTTACTATCGTAATCTCCTAATGCTGTAAACTTAGTAGATGGACCATTTAAGTTGACTGCGGATAGCCCGAGGTCCAGGAATGTCCTATCACTTTTCTGATATCGCGCATTCAGACCGAGAGAAATATTTACAAATGATAGATTATCCTCTCCAATAACCTCTGCAGCTATACTCGGATCAAATCCTCTACCATCCCACTGATTACCCGTAATAACCTGCCCTTGATCAAATCTACGTTGGACAAAACCAATTCCTATACCTGGGCTCAACCCTAACCTATCAGATATTCTAAACATAAATGAACCTAGAAGATTAACCCCTACATGTTGTAGGCCTAGATCTCCCGCGTTGTCGTAATTAAACAGTGCGCCGAGGTTAAAATAGTTAGTACTATCTGTAGGTGCGTACTTGAAGTCGTAAGAAAGGTCGAAATTCCTGTAATCTACAGGCACATTCCTCCATTGTTGTCTAAAGTTAGCAGCTATTCTCTGTTCTCCGTTAAATACTCCGGTCAGACCGGGACTTATGTTCATGGGAGAATTAAAATATTGAGAATAATGTAAATCCTGACCAATGACATGATGGGAAGTCATGACAAAGAACAAGGATAATGCTATGAAAAATTTAATCATAGTATTAAGTTTTTAATTTAAGTATCCTAAATACTGGGAGTGACTATTGGCAAGAAAAGATCAGCTATATAGATCCTAACGCGAAGGTATTAGATAACGCTGTCAGGCTCTATTATAATCTAAACTTACTTAAAAATAACTAATATATCATAATAGATAAAATATTTCCTAAAATATAATGTAGTCGAGTTTCGAAATTATAAATAATAGGATATATTTGCGATCCAATTCTAGCAAACGCGAAAGTAGCTCAGCTGGTAGAGCACGACCTTGCCAAGGTCGGGGTCGCGGGTTCGAATCCCGTCTTTCGCTCTAAGAAAGAAGATATCGGAGCAGTTCGATCTCTTTTTTTGCCCGAGTGGTGGAATTGGTAGACACGCAGGACTTAAAATCCTGTGTCCGTTGAGGACGTGCCGGTTCGACCCCGGCCTCGGGTACTTAAAACCGTAACTTATTGATCAACAATTTGTTGCGGTTTTTTTCTCTATACTACACTCCACTAATCTGCTTTCGTTTATCTAAACTTTTCCATTAAAACGGACAATTTTGAGTGATGGGAAACTCTCTTCAGGAATTGTGGCAAGGCCCGGAGGCACACTATATCTAAACTTAGAAGGCGGTGTCGAATATGATTTCTCTCTCTTAGTTGTAGATTCAGGAGGTGTCAGCAGAGCAACATTAGGCATTCCTACTTGGTGCCACTATAGATTTGGATTCTAAAGGAAGTATTTCTACAGTAGGTGTCCAACAAATCATGACGGTTAACGGAGATTCTTCAGATCCAGTTACAGGATTATCTATTATTGGCATATATACTATTCCTGAAGGTTATGCATTTGGTTTTAATGCGTCAGTTAGAGACTATGGTGAACAATCTGGATCTCCAAATTCAATTTACCTGCAAGTATCGGCTTTTGCTGGATATGTTAATTAGTGGAAAATTTGATTAAGCCATGTTGCTAGTTTTTTACTATTAGATAAATATAAGAATCTCAATACATTGATAATCTTGAGATTCTTTTTTATTATACAAGTTCTATTATACAGAATACTCACAGATGCCGTAATTATTAACATTACATTCCAAAAAAGCGTTAAATCTTTATAAAACCGATCAAATTAGAAACTATTTATATGTTATATACCCTTATATAGGTAGTAACCAGGAACACTTTACATACATATTAAACTTATTGTACATGTTTGGCATAAAGTTTGCATATGTATTGGTGTTTATGAGTTTTGGTTATTAAATTGAGTAATGCCCGTGTCTTCGTCTTTCACGGGCTTTTTTTTTTTGTAAAATTCTTTCCTTTTATCTTCCAATATTTGTTTCCTTTCTTATTTTCACTCTACTAAAATAAAGCTAATGATAATAGGTATTCCTAAGGAAATTAAAAACAACGAAAATAGGGTCGCCCTTACCCCTGCCGGTTCTATGGAGCTCGTAAAAAGAGGTCACACCGTATACGTACAACATACGGCAGGTCTAGGTTCTGGTTTTGAAGATGATGAATACGAAGTTGCTGGAGCGAAAATTCTTCCCACTATAGAAGATGTGTATGCAATAGCAGAAATGATCATCAAGGTCAAAGAGCCCATAGAAAGTGAATACAGTCTGATAACAGAGAATCAACTTGTATTTACATACTTCCATTTTGCTTCTTATGAGAAATTAACTAGAGCAATGATAGACTCTAAGTCGATATGTCTGGCCTATGAGACGGTAACTGCTAAGGATGGCTCTCTCCCACTCCTTGTACCTATGTCAGAGGTAGCTGGTAGAATGGCAATACAGCAGGGAGCCAAATACTTAGAAAAACCTCAGAAAGGAAGAGGTATACTACTAGGAGGTGTTCCTGGTGTACCACCTGCAAAAGTACTTGTTCTAGGTGGTGGAATTGTAGGAACCCAAGCGGCTAAGATGGCTGCAGGTCTAGGTGCATCTGTTACTATAATGGATGTCAATCTTAACAGACTCAGATACCTATCTGATGTTATGCCTGCAAATGTTCATACCATGTTCTCTAATGAATATAATATCAGAAGTCTGATACAGGACCATGATCTTATCGTAGGAGCGGTTCTCATACCAGGAGCCAAGGCTCCCAACCTTATTACTAAATCGATGCTAAAGGAAATGAGACCAGGAACTGTTCTCGTAGATGTTGCAGTAGATCAGGGAGGATGCATAGAAACATGCAAACCTACTACGCATGAAGACCCTACCTATATTATAGATGATATTGTACATTATTGTGTAGCGAATATGCCTGGTGCAGTGCCTTATACTTCTACTATTGCACTGACTAATGCGACATTACCTTATGCTATACAACTGGCAAACAGAGGCTGGGAAAAAGCATGTGCAAAAAATAAACATCTAGCTAGAGGGCTCAACATTGTAAAAGGAGATGTAGTGTACAAAGCTGTAGCAGAAGTATTTGATTTACCTTATAAAGAATTGAATATAAAGCATTAGGTATATAATTCTGAGTGTTATGTTTCAATAGCTATATAATTCTGCTACAATATTGTGATAAGAAATTATTTTTTCCTAACTTAAAATTGAGAAAAATTAATTTTAACTAATCATTCTTATTTTACTGCTTATGAATATAACATATCAAGAATTAAGACAAATCAAACACAATTTACCAACTGGTAGTATTTCAAAAATAGCAAACCAGCTTGATGTAGATGAGCAAACAGTAAGAAATTACTTTGGAGCTAAAAAATATGCTGATGGACAACTTGTAGGTAAGCATATACAACCTGGTCCTAACGGTGGTATAGTAAACCTAGAAGATTCTACCATTCTGGATCTAGCAAAAAAAATAATTAAAACCGTTGATATGGTTTAAAAGCTTAAAATAAAAAGCCGGAATGAATATTCATCTCCGGCTTTTTTATTTTAAGCACTTAATATTACTTTACTCTATAAGTATATTATCTAATCTATACGTTGTTGTCTGGTTCTTATATTTTCCTACATATCGGAATGCGATATGCCCACTACCAGTATAAGCACTTAGATCAATATTCCCTGAGGAAACCCATTCAAAATCGTCATTATTAACACCAGCTAAATCCGGATTAAGATCTTGCCAAGTTGCAGTATTAGGATCATCTGAATAATCTTGCGAGATAAACACACTCAAACCATCATGTACATAAGACTGCAAAGCGCTTTCAAAGTTTAAATTTGAAAATTTTGAAAGATCTATTTCTTGGGAAATTAACCAAGACTCAAGTTCTGGATCCGTATCACCGAATGAGGTAATTTCTGCAAATCCATTTTCCATAAAAGATCTCTGTGTCCATCGTCTTGTCCCTATTGCCGCAATATTACTCCATCCTAGAATATTGATATCTTCAAAATCTTGTTGAGATTCGAAATCGACTGTTACTCCTCCTCCTATAACATCTGAACGTTTTCGCATTAATATCTGAGGTCCATTAAAGTCAGAAGCAATCGCTATTATATTTACATTCCCAAAAGGAACAGCATCGCCAGCAAAGGTAGCTTGTGATCGAGTGAACAATGGAATATCTCCAGTATCATCTGAAACGGTAGTCTCAAATTCGAATATACTATTGCCTGATATTGTGGCATTTTCTATTTCTATGAGTGTAGACTCTAGCTCTTCACTTTTTGCAAGTAATTCTGATACTGTCACTTTCCTCGGAGTAATATTATTTCCTGTACTTTTACTTGTTGCACGGTTAAGTCCAATACCATTGACTTGTAATAAACCGTTAAATTCTGATAATTCTTGTCCACTTATATTGACATCTAGCTCATCCCCTAGTGCAAAATTGTGCGTCTCAGAGAATCTAATTACAATACCAAAATTACCATCCTGTAAAAAAAGGTTTTGGTCTTCTAAATTGTCTGTCGTATTATCTGAAATTACAATGCCACTAATAAAACCATCTGGTACACTTGAAGATCCATTTGCAAAGCTTGTTTTTACTGCCTCTATGGAAATCTGTTTTACTCCTCTGTTTGTTGGTCCACCATCACATCTTATACCCTTAAAATCCACATCATCTATATCTCTTATCGTCAGTTGTTTTGTTTCTCCAAATTTGGTGTAGACAGCAACTAGTCTGCCATTTCCTTTAGGAATATCTACTCCAGAAAAATCAGCAAAATCACTATTCCTCATAATAATCTTATTATCGTCACAATCTTGTATAGTTCTATTTCTACCAGATCCACCATTAGGTTCAGCAAAGGTTCCTCCTAGATCGCTAGATGAAAATTCTACATTTACAAATGATACTAATGTACTTAGATCTGCATCACCTAATGTCGCTATAGTTTTTTCAGTAGGGCTAACTAAATCTTGTTTTGGTCCTATTACAAAATGATCAGGGATTAATATTTCAGGAATTCTTCCTACGTTAGGTCCTTCGTCCTTCACGCCTATCTGAATCAAACCATTAAAATCTCCTAGGTATAATCCTCCACAATCGATATATATCAATCTACCTGGAGGGTACAAAGTACTTAGTCCAAATTGTCCAGCTCGGATATGTATACCGGCTGTCTCGTCTTGAATTACAAGGTCTTGAAAAAAGTTGCCTTGAGTATCATCTGATACCACAACTCCTTTCACAATAGTTCCCTCAGCAATAGCAAGAGCCCCTTCTCCTACCTCATGCATCTGCTTAAGTTCTGCTAGCGTGATGGTAGAAATATCTGTTTCTTGAGTAGACATACCTGGTAGTATATCGAATTCTTGGTCTACACAAGAATAAGTTGTGCACAACATCAGCAAGACAGCTAATAAACTAAACATATAATACTTACGACTATGCATATGAAAATATTGTTTTACTTTTTTATAATTTGAACGCTAGACCTAGGAAGAAATTTCTGCCGTATCCCTATTATAATACTTAGGGGCAAAGAAATCTTTACCTCTTGTCGCATCGAATATTAATTGTTCGTATCCACCTGTAATGGAATTTTCATTATCCAGAATATTACTCACATTTGCTGTTAAGTATTTAAAATGATTTCTAACTTAAAAGACTTGTAGGCAAAGAAGTCTAGTGCAAACGCATTAGCAACTTCGTCAAGGATTCTTCTCCTAAAGCAGGTATAGGAACTAATGCAGCTATCAGAGCATTATCTAGTTCATCTTCTATATAGCCAGATATGATCTGAGAAAAGATTAAAGTATGATAAAAAAGTAGGATTGCAGAAAAGGCAAGGAACTTTATATATTGGTTCATAATTAGTATAAAGATCGGTGGATTGAAATTTTATATTGGGCCAAAGTAAAATTAATATTAAAAATTATTATAATACATACAATTTAGTTTACATAATATTTTGCTAATTTTACACCATACCTATTGTCCATGGTTCGTAAAGTACATATATTGCTGTTATTATTGTCTAGTAGTTTTCTATTTGGTCAAGAAAGTAACTACAAAATAGCTTGTATTGCCTTTTACAACGTTGACAACCTATTCGATACAGAAGATGATCCCGCTATCAAGGACGAAGAGTACACTCCTGAAGGATCTAGAGCTTGGTCAGAAGAGCGATATCAGGAAAAACTAAGTAACATGGCTTATGCTATATCGCAGATAGGAACTGATCTCTCTCCCACTGGGGCTTCTATAATAGGCTTATCAGAAATAGAAAATAGGAAAGTCTTAGAGGATCTTACCAGTCAACCACTGCTTGCTGATAGAAATTATAAGATTATTCATCAGGATTCACCTGATTTTAGAGGAATAGATGTTGCACTCCTGTATAAGGAAGAACATTTTTCTCTCGATACCTTTAAGTTTGTCACCCTTCCTAATTATAATAGTGATGGAACGCTTAGAAAAACGAGAGAGATCTTATATGTTGAGGGCTCATTAGATAAGGATAAGATGTACTTACTTGTCAATCACTGGCCGTCTAGACGAGGAGGGCAAGCCAAGACAGCACCTTACAGAAATAAAGGTGCTGAAATATGCAGAGCTGTAGTAGATTCTCTTACTCAGATAGATATAAATGCAAAAGTTTTTGTAATGGGAGACTTGAATGACGATCCTAATAGTAAAAGTGTAAAAAGCTATCTAAGAGCTAAGTATAAGAAAGAAGATGTCAATCCAGGAGACATTTTTAATCCCATGCAGGATTTTTACAGACGAGGAATAGGGTCTAATGCATACAGAGATGCGTGGAGTCTTTTTGACCAGATATTATTTACTAGTGGAGTTGTAGAGAAAAAACAAGCTGGCTATTTTCATTATAAGACAGTTATATATAACAAGAAATTCCTCATTCAGAGGTCGGGACAATATAAGGGATATCCATTTAGAACTTTTGGGGGAATGGAATATCAAGGAGGTTATAGTGATCACTTCCCTGTTTTTGTATATTTGGCTAAGAAAGTGTAAAGAAATATTTGGAAAAATTACAACCTATAAGTTTAAGTCAAGAGTTTCGGGATATCCTGAATGAGATAGAGGGCAACAATCATAGTTTCTTTATAACGGGGAGAGCTGGCACAGGAAAATCTACCTTACTAAACTTATTTAAGCGTACCTCAAAAAAAAATGTGGTAACCCTCGCTCCTACTGGAATTGCCGCTTTGAATGTGGGAGGACAGACCATACATTCTTTTTTTGGACTCCCTCCGAAAATGATCCAGCCCTCGGAAATTTACAAAAGAAAAAATCATCGACTCTACAAAAAAATAGATATCCTTATCATAGACGAGATCTCTATGGTAAGAGCGGACTTGCTAGACACTATAGATATTTTTTTACAAAAAAACCGAGAAGTTGCTCAACCGTTTGGAGGTGTGCAGGTCATATTTTTCGGTGACTTGTTCCAGCTACCACCAGTTATTGCTTCTCCTTATGAGAGAAAGGTTCTTACAGATATGTATGAATCTCCTTACTTTTTTTCTTCTAGGGCTTATAAAAGCTGCGAAAGCCTACAGATGATAGAATTACATACCGTATACCGTCAAAGTGAGAAACGGTTTATCCAATTACTAGACAATATAAGGCGAAACACCTTTGATGAAGATGATCTAAGAGATCTTAACGAGAGAGCTGTAGCCCCTAAGGAGCCTGGTCATTCATACATTACGTTATGCAGCACAAACGCCATCGCCAATACACTGAATGCTAGTGCTCTAAATGCTCTAGATAAACCAGATCGTTTCTTTAACGGCACGGTTACAGGTAAGTTTTCTGAACGAATATATCCTACTGATATAAACCTGAGACTGAAGGATGATGCGCAGGTGATGTTTGTCAAAAACGATCCACAGAAAAGATTTGTAAATGGTAGTCTCGGCACTATATTATCTATGGATGCTCAATCTGTAACCGTAAGAATGCATGGGAAATATTATGGAGGGAAAACTATAGAGGTATCTAAAATGGACTGGGAAATAACTAAATACGTTGTAGATCCTGCAAATCCAGCAAAATTTAAAACAGAAGTTGTCGGAGTATATAGTCAGATACCCTTAAAACTTGCCTGGGCGATGACCATACATAAGAGTCAGGGAAAGACTTTTGAACATGTAATAGTAGATCTAGGGAGAGGGGCATTTGACTATGGACAGACCTATGTAGCCCTGTCCAGATGTAAAACTTTTGACGGATTGATCCTTAAAAAACCTCTACGTCCTAGAGATATAATTATAGACAGAAGAATACAAGAATTTTACGAGACTCAAAGATTGTATTTGTAATTTGTCGATAAGATCGTAAATTAACATCAAAATAGAAATTATGACAAAATCTTCAAGGAAGAGAAAAGCAGAAAAGAAAGGTAAAGAACAAGAAAAGCAATTTTTCAAAGTCACCATCATTGTAACCATAGTTTTACTTATACTCTTGTTTTTTATCTACAGAAGTGCCGTAGCCTAAACTAATATACATTGAAACTAAATTTAGATCTTGCTATAGCAAGTAAAGCGGAATGGCTAGAAGCTGTCTTGTCAAATTTCGATAAATTTTTACAAGATCATGCGGACTGTGAGCGAAAAGCTTCCGCTATGGCCATGAGTTTTGTAGCCAAATATCCAGACCGAAAGGCCATAATTCCCGAACTTATAGAAACTGGAATCGAGGAGCTTGATCATTTTAGGCAGGTATATGATATAATGACATCGAGAGGTGTGGATCTATCACACTCCATAGGCGAGGATCCATACCTGAAGGCCTTATTAAAAAATTGTCATTCTGGAAGAGAAGAGCGTTTTCTGGATAGATTGCTTATTGCCTCTGTTGTAGAAACGAGAGGTGCCGAACGATTCCGTATGGTTGCCGAGGGATTAGAGGATCCTGATCTAAAAAAGTTCTATAAAACGCTCTGGGTTTCAGAAGCTAAGCATGGTCATATCTTTGTAAAGATGGCTTTAGAGTATTTTGAAAAAGAGCAAGTCTATAGTCGACTCAAATGGTGGGTAGAGATAGAATCAGAAATCATAGATAATCTAGCTATTAGACCTGCATTGCACTAGAACTATAGTTACTTGTTCGCTGTATATTTCTTAATGCAATTAGCTGCTCATGACATGAGGTTATCTGTAGATTGCAGAAGCATCGCAGATATCGCTCTACTTCCTGCTCCACTGGCCTATCAGGGTAAGAACGGTCTCTCATATGATGCAAGCATTTCATCAACCTGAATGCATTAAACCATTGGAAAAATCTTTTTGTAAAACTAGATTTACTATTCGTATTATGATGAATCAGCTGGACTTGTTCTATGAAGGATTGTGATTCTAGAAAACTGACGAGACTTTTATCAAGATCAATGATACCTGCTATAATTATATCCTTATCACAGGTACCAATCAATTTTAGAAAGGGTTCTAAACAATGAAAACTATCTAAACTATATGTCTCATATATTTTACTTATTTCTAAGGTTCTTACTGCCTTACCTGTTCCAAAAGGAACTCTATCTGATGTCCGACCACTAGGATAAACTACTGTATCATTAATCTCAAAACAATTATCTACAGCAATAAATTTTTGCAGAAAATAGAAGTCCTCCCCTGCTTTCCTAACGTTCATGCCTCCCATTCTACAATAGTCAGATGATCTAACTGCCATACTACTACCTACCGTGTGATAGGCAAATGGCAATCCTATTTTTCTTTGTATGTCAATAAAATATCTTAAATGCAACTCATACTGTGTAATCAGCTCAGCATTATACACATCTAGGGGATGCTCAAAATAAATACTAGACGCTCCTTTCTTATTGTTTCTAGCAAATCCGTCTAGAATCTTGCTGATATAATCTATAGCAACGGTACAGTCCGCATCTAAGCAGCTTATTATACCTATTTTATTACATTTTAAAAAACGTGAAACTGCCTCATCCATTCCGATTTTCCGAGCCAGACCTACACCTGCTTTTTTCTTATTTCGGAATTCTACTTCTATGATATGAATAGTAATATTGGATATCGTATTTTCTTTTATAATTTTATTTATTAATTCAACCGTTTCCCTACTATTTACTTTTATCCCTAGGTCATCACTTTCCTTATAATTTACAACAATAATCAACTCTACCAGATAGTTTTTGAATTTACCATTCTGGATAGAAGCTATGCATCGTGCTATCGTTTCTTTCTCTTTATAAGCGGGGATTACAATTATAAGGTCAAGATCATCTTCTGGTTTCGATAGAATAAAAGGCGAGTACATTGCTTGCTTGGATAGATAATCTTGAAAAATCTTCATTTTGCAAAAATAGAAAAAGGCTTGACTATCTAACTCCTGAGAAGTTGGATTAGCCAAGCCGATTAATACAGGTAATGATAATTGTTTAGATCTTCATAAATTTCAATGTCTTCATCTCTTCCTGATTTGTTGCTACAACAAAATAAATACCTGCAGTATAGTTAGAGGTATCTAAACTAATATTACCTGACTGGTTGCTCCCTAATTTACTCACCACCTTGCCGTGTGCATCCACAATAGATAATTCTACCTCTGATAGATTATTATTGTTAATCACTAAGTCTAGCCTAAGTGGTGATTGTCGATCTATTATAAGTGACAAGTTTTCCTCGTTTTGCGTATATTTTACTACCCTTGTTTCAAAAGTTTCTTTTCTACCATCGAAATCGTACTGTACTAACTTGTAATAGTTGGCTCCTGTCTGTGGTCGCTTATCAATGTAGTTATATTTTTGTATTTCGGTTATGCTTCCTTTGCTATCTACAGTGCCTAGCTCGGTAAAGTCTATCCCATTTGTAGATTTTAGAATTTGGAAATATTCACTATTTATTTCCATTGCTGTCTCCCACTCTAGCTCTACAACTTTTTCTTTTTCTCTAGCTGAGAAAGAAATAAGTTCTACTGGGACAATCATAGCTTCCTGCGGAGTTGTAAAGAAAGTACTCTTCATATCTGACTCATCACTACCACATATCCCTGTTATCATAAATACATAATTAGTCATTGGTTCTAACTCGTCAGTAAACGTACAACTAGTTTCTTCTATCATAAACTCAGTGACATAATCATCTTCACCCTCTATTTGTAATTTAATGTAACATACAGCTCCAGGTTCTGCGTCCCAAGTAATAGAAGTATAATTAGAAAAAACTTCTTGCATCTCAATGTTTTCTACATTTTCACAATTGTTTTCTCCGCAGTTAGAGTCTAAACAAGTAGCCTCTGCTATTTTATTATTTATTACTAGTGTCGTATTTACAGCACACTCTTCTTCACCAGTAGAAAAAGCATTTGCAGTCGCATATACCTGAGGGTCCATTATCAGTCTAGGTCTAGGATTATTGTTACATTCTGTTCCATGCGTATAATTATGTCCTGCACCTAAGCCGTGCCCTATTTCGTGACTAACCATAACTCTCAAATTTTGTGAATTTGTAGTCCACTGGCTCAACAAATTATATGGATTAGATCCACAAATCCCATTTCCATAAGCTGCCCCTGCAACCCAATTATCTAGATATCTTTTAGTCCATAAACTTGCAAAATCATATTCATTATCAAAACCACCGTCTAAACCCCAGGCTCTAAAATCTCCTATAAGTTCTACATGATTAGTAGATGATGTCCAGGGGTCGCATTCACTACATGTGGATACTAATAGCTCGACTATTTGGAATTCTACTTCATTTTCAAAAGCGTCGTGATACGTCCCCTCAACATCATTTATTACTGAAACCATAAATGCTATAACATCATCTACACTGCCATGATAATTATACATCAGATAATCTGCAGCAACCGAAACCTCTAGCTCTACGCAAGCACTTTTTCCAGCTAGTTGCTCATGTTCTTTACCTGGATCGGGTTGTGCGTCATCTAAAGATTGTATTAGCTCACATCTATACTTATCTGAGTTATCCTCTTTCTTTCTGTCATTAACATCATACATGACAATCTGATTTGTTTCAGAAAGTTTGTCATATTTACTAAATGACTCAATCATAAATGTTCCATTCTTTACTTCTAATTTTCCTTGAATTTTATTTTCCGAAATGTAGAATCTAGAAGGCGCTTCTTGACCATCTACATAAGCAATGTAACTATTCGTTTCATTATATTTAGTTCTTACTTTGCCCTGAGAAGTTAGCTCTGTAATATGAAAATTACTACCTAATATATCATTAGGAACAAATTCTATATTATATACAAACTCGTTATTTACAATTTGGACCTTAGCACCATTCTGTTCTTTTAGATAAGAAGATAGATCCGCGAGATCTAAATTATACACTTCATATTGTGTAAACTGTTCTAGATTATTTAATGACTTTGAATCTAGTTTCTCCATGTTGAAAACTTGACATATCATTAAATTTGCAGAGAATATCATTAGTAAACTTAGTATTAATTTTTTCATCACCTTGGTTTTAAAAATTGAAAATTTATTAATTATAGACCAACAAACATTATTATTTATGTTCGTCTTAAATTCATGATTTATAATTTTAAAAAAGCTTTGCCGATAGAATATGAATAGCTTTCGTCAAATTATAAACTATAACAAGGGTGTTTAAATTTATAACTTTCTAGATATATACGTTATCGCATATATTCTATACAAGGGTGAGTTATGATATTATCATATGAGGTAGATACATCATATGATCTACTTTATTTTTCGTGTATTTTTTATAATGAATAAGTATAGCTAAAGCTATATTATCATTATGAGTAGGGATGCTTAACAGTAAGGATGTTTACGTAAGAGGTGGTATGTATGTGTGTAAATGTACGTTTCAAATACAATCCAAATCTATGCAAAATATAATTACAAAATTGTAGTAAAATATCAAATGTATAATGTTAGGCATAAGCTCATATTCAGCATATAATGCATCTATTTTACATAAAAAACTTAAATCATATATGCTTTTAACATATATAAATATTTCTTCATATACACCTTAACATATTAATTTGTAGATGATTACATATACATATAATCACAATATTACTTAGTTCAATATCAGTCTAAAACCAGTAGAATTTACATGCATCTGTGTTTTAAAAAGACAGTAAATGACATAACCAGATACTTAATTTGTAAATTATTGGACAAAAATAAATCGACTGATCTCTGAAATAAAATTTCCCTAATGCGTAATATTTTATCATATTTGAAATCTATAAATTCTAGCACTACAGAGGTATGACAAATAAGATTATTTTTTCTACGCAATATTTTGCTGGCATAGAATTCTACCTAATAAGTAATATCTACAGTAGTGTATACATAGAATACAATGAGCATTATCAAAAAAGATCTAAGAGAAATAGAACTGAATTACTAGGACCGAATGGTCCGTTGTTCCTGTCCGTTCCTTTATCAAAAGGCAAGAACGAACAATCCCCTATCCATCAAGTCAGGATCAACTATAATACAAACTGGATAACACAACATCTAGAAACAATAGCTAGTTGCTATGGAAATGCGCCTTACTATATATATTACATAGACGAAATCAAAGAAATCTTAAACCAACGACATACTTATCTATGGGAGTTAAACTCAGTTATAGACAAATTCATTAGAACGTCTATAGCGATAGAAAAAATACCTACATTGACTAAAGACTATATAAAGGAATGCCAATTTGATTTTAGAAATACTAAATCTACAACCTACAAAATAATGCAGGAGAAGGTTTTTGACAATATGAATTATAATCAAGTGTTCGAGGCTAAATATGGATTTGTCCCATATCTTTCCATCTTAGACTTACTATTCTGTGTGGGGCCTGAATCGATCTATCATTTACATACTACTAAAATAGAGTTGTAATATTTTTCAATCAATATGTTCCTTTCAGATTATATTGTCGTCAAATAAGCATATTTTCGTAATAAAATAATACATATTGGAAAAACTACAAGCTCTACGGACTAAGTTAAACACCACAATAAGTAGACTTAGTAATCTTACAGCAGAAATTAACCACCAAAATCTTCACGAGACTGTCACTGATCTTCATGATAGATTATCAGATCCTTTTATGTTTGTTATCGTGGGTGAAGTAAAGGCTGGCAAAAGTTCATTTATTAATGCGTTGCTAGATACAGGAGAAGATATATGTAAAGTTGCTGCTTCCCCTATGACAGATACCATACAGCAAATTGTCTATGGAGATGTAAGGCGAGAGGAATATATAAACGACTACCTGAAAAGGATATATATACCAGAAGAAAAACTTAAGGAAATAGCTATAGTAGATACTCCTGGTACAAATACTATCGTAGATCATCATCAAGAAATAACAGAAAGATTTATCCCCGCCTCTGATCTTATCATATTCGTTTTTGAGTCAAAAAATCCTTACAGACAATCTGCATGGGAGTTTTTTGATTTTATAAAAGATGAGTGGAGAAAGAAAATCATATTTATTTTACAACAAAAAGATCTAATGACGCCTGACGATCTGGTGACAAATTTCAACGGTGTGAAAGAGTATGCACAGAAAAAAGGAATTTTTGATCCAAATGTATTCTCTGTTTCTGCAAAAATGGAAAAAGAAGGCAATAAGGAGAATAGTGGTTATAAGCCAGTAAGAGCTTATATCGAAGAAAATATTACTGGAGGTAGAGCACCTTTTCTTAAACTAGGGAACATAACTGATACTTCTTACAATATAAATGAAAAAATATACGACGGGCTACTTATAAGAAGAAAGCAATATGAGGCAGATGTAAAGTTCAGGGAAGAAATATCTGTAACACTATCATCACAAGAGACCAAAACCGAAAGGCAGATAGATATATTAGTAGAAAATTTGTTAGCGACATATGATCGAATAACACGAACAAAAGAAGAAGAATTAAAAAAAGGAATTTCTTTTACTTCTATGCTTAAGCGATCTTTCAACTCTATGTTTGGATTTGAAAAATCTCCTAAGGAATATCTGGACAATCTAGCTAAGGACTTCGAACTGCAGCTCAACACCTCCTTAAGAGATCGCTTAAATGATGGAGTGATAGAAATTGCTGACAGTATACAAGAGATGGGTAAGCAAGTAGATAGAAGAATTAAAGATAGTGAGACTATACTGAGAAACAATCATGAAATTTTTGCAGACATCGCTGAGAAAAGAACTAATGTTCTGAAAGATCTTCAATTAGCTTTTTCTGATTTTCTAAAGAAATCAGAAAATTTCTATGACGAAGAAATTATTGGTAAAGATAATAACATTACGCCTAGCTTAGCGGCTGGTGGAGGTATAGCTGTAGTAGGCGTTATCATAGCGACGGTAACTAATGCAGCAGTGTTCGATGTGACAGGTGGTATACTGACGACAGTAGGGTTACTATTTGCAGGAGTAACCGTAGGGCTTAAGAGAAAAAAAATATTAAATGCCTTTAAAGAAGAAATACAGAAAGGTAGAAATTCTTTGCAATACGAAGTTGCTGAAAAACTAAAAAATTATTCGTCTAAGATAAAAGTAAGAATAGATGAAAATTTTGATCAGTTCGACCAGCATCTCAACAATGAAAATGACACAATAAATCACCTTGATCAAATGTATCAATCTATAAAAATAGATCTTAAAGACAGTAAAGCGGAGATAGACCATGTTTTAGAATAGATTAAAATTCTTAGATCTGCTAATATAGAGTCAGGAGTATTTCTTTGCATACAATACTCTACCTTCATGATAATATACTTGTATTATACTTGTATTTATTGCCAATAAATCTAAATAGAGTTTTTGGCAAATCCTGAATATGAATGTAGGAATTTCTGAAATCCAATACAATTTCGGATTACAACAAAGCGCTGTAACTCCCATTTATAATACCATTTCTATTTTTAGATGACGGAAAAGGATTTAGAATTGTTCAAAATGGATCAAGGCAAGAACGAATGAGTTCGACGTAGTCGAATAAAGTACGAAAGTGCTTTAAATAAGAGAACCGCTTAGCGGGCGGGCTAGCAAAGAACCCATAGGTTCGGCGAGGCTTTTTAACGAAGGAACATAAAGAACAAAATAAATAATTACCGTCATTCTAAACTAGAATTGGTATAACTTCCTAGGAGCTTCTCCTGATCAGATTCCGATACTTCACTTAGCAGGCCCCGTGACAGGTCATTTAATTGTACTTAGTTCGGTTAGATTGTTAGAAAATTGAGTTGTCTAGGAAACATCTACTAAAGAATTTGGTATCAATAGCTAGATTCTTATTTTTGCAGATATTATTTGGAATTACCTATAAAACAAGGCATTAAATTGTATAAAACAATATAACTTCAATATGAAAAAACTTACGCTATTTATTTTTATCAGCTCGTTTTTCTTTACGTCATTTCTAGGTGCACAGGACAAAGAAGCCTCTCCATTTGATTTTGGAAAAATGTGGACTTTTGAGAATCCACCTAAAGAATGGTTCAAGGAAGCGTATGACTTCGATGTTACAGACGAATGGTTAGAGGATGTTAGACTGAGTTCCCTCAGGTTTGCAACGTGGTGCTCAGCATCCTTCGTTTCCCCTAATGGACTCATCATGACTAATCATCATTGCTCTAGAGATGTAGCCAACAAAGTGCAGGAAGATTCCGAAAATTTCGATAAGCATGGATATTATGCTGTAGGTCAGAACGACGAAAGAAGAGTTGACGATTTGTTTGTAGAACAAATGGTAAAAACTATTGACATAACAGACGCGGTGATGGAACTCCTAAAAGAGAAAAAAGGGGACACCAATATGAGTTCTAAAGAAGCGCTAGAGGCTATAAAAACAAAATATAGTAATAATCCAGAATGGGCTGATCTTAGATTACAGGCAGTCAGTTTTTATTCAGGAGGTAGGTTCTCATTATACGGATATAAGAAATATTCTGATATACGATTAGTATTTATACCTGAGTTAGATCTAGGCTTCTATGGTGGAGACCCAGATAATTTTACATATCCTAGATATAATCTTGACTGTACATTCTGGAGAGCTTATGACGAAAAAGGGCAACCTTTAAATACATCAGCTAATTATCTAGAATTTAACATAGATGGTATACAAGAAAATGAGCCAGTATTCGTAGTAGGAAATCCTGGAAGTACAGAACGATACAGAACAGTAGCTCAGCTAAACTATGATCGGGACTACCGTTACAATATGAATCTCCGTTTCCTAAGAAACAGGCATGCTATTATGCAAGAAAGTTATGACGCTATGAAGGATGACTCTTCTAGAGACAAAGAAGCACAGGCATTATTAGGAGATATGTTTAATTTGTCAAACTCTATTAAGGCAATTAGTGGCGTAGAAGAAGGGCTATATAGTGAAGAACTAATGGGGCGTAAAATAGCAATGGAAAAAATCATCAGATCACAATCTGGAGGTGTTACGTACTGGGATGACTTAGAAAAAGAATATGATAAATTATCTCCGCATGCATGGGCTATAAATCACTTAGGACCAAGCCGACTTAGAGGATGGATATTACTACTTTTACATGATATAAATGCATATAAAGACCTTGTAGAATCAGATGCAGCTCAGGCAGACTTAGAAGCTGCCAGAAATGACATTACTGCTAAGACTCAGAACTTGAAAAATGAAGATGAAGTGGACATGTTTATACTATTATTAGAGGAGATACAAGCAGATATTCCTGCGTCGAATAATACGCTTACAAGTTTACTAGCTGGTAAGTCTATCCAAGAGTATGTAACGAATCTAGTCGCAGAAACCAAGTTTAATAATCTAGAAGATTCTAAAAAATTCTTATCAAAAAAGAAGAAAATTAAAAAAGCTGATGATCCTCTTGTAAAGGCAGCTGTTGCACTTATTCCTCAATACAATGAGGCAGTAAGTCTATACAGAGGTTCTTCCCCTGTCAGAAAAGAATTAGAAAGTAAAATAGCGAATCAGGCCTTTCAGGTATTCGGTACATCGCTTCCGCCAGATGCTACTTTTACCCTGAGGATATCAGACGGGCTGGTTACTGGATATGATTACAATGGTACTAAAGCACCATTTATGACTACTTATTTTGGAATGTATGATAGACATTATTCTAACAAACAAGAAAGCCCCTGGGCATTGCCTGCAAAGTGGGCGAACCCACCAATGGAGCTTTTAAAAACACCATTAAATCTTGTTTCTACTAATGATATAATTGGAGGTAATTCTGGAAGTCCTCTTATCAACAAAAAAGGAGAAGCGGTAGGTCTTATTTTTGATGGTAATATAGAGTCTTTACCTGGGAAATTCATTTTCGATGATGAGAAAAATAGAACAGTATCTGTGCATGCTGGAGGAATCTACGCCGCACTGAAATACATTTTCAAAGCTGATAGAATCACTGAGGAGTTAGTTCCACCGGCTCCTAGAAGGATAAATAAAAATTAAATAAATCATATTATAGAAGGCTCCTAATTGACAAGTTAGAAGCCTTTTTTTTTTATTTTATTTATACGATATGCAACCTCTCCTATATTCTTCTAGTCTTTAAAATATATGCTGCATAATCAAAATAAAAACCTATCTTATTATAACTAACAATATTTCTATGAAAAATCAATTCCTTTTTCTCATTCTTTATCTTTGCGCTAATACTTTATTTGGTCAGATTGACAAATATGAAACGAAAGGCAATTACATGATTAAAGCCGATGGCACCCTTTTTCTAGAAACTTCTGATGCCGATATCAGCATACTAGGTTCTGATCGTAAGGATGTACTTATAGAGGTCTTCAGGAAAGTAAAGATAAAGAGCAATCAAGAAGAGAGATTTAGTGTCGTTATAAAGGAAGACAAGGGAAATATCAGACTATCTGAAGTAATAAGTTACAAAAAAAAGAGAAAGAATAACTGGGTAAGTTATAAAGATATGGATTACAGAATAACTATACAGGCCCCTTATAGTACTCAACTCCACATTATTTCTGAAGATGGTGATATCGTGATGGAAAACATGCAAGGAAAGTTGTACACTAAAATAGAAGATGGTGATATAAATATTAAAGGGTGTGAATTTGAACACCTAGAAATATATACAGAGGATGGAGATGTAAAGATGACCGGGAATATCACCGAACTTACAGAGATATATGCTGAAGATGGCAGAGTGGACTTAGACCAAGTATCAGGAAGACTTAAGGCTACTCTAGAGGATGGTAATCTAAATCTACATCATGGTATACTGCGTAGTATAGATATATCGAGTACGGATGGAAATGTACAATTGAGAACAGCGCTAACAGGTGATGGTGATTACAAAATTGTAAATCAAGACGGAGATATCATGATGGAACTACTAGATGGAGATGCTACTTTCACATTGAAACACCAAGATGGAAATGTAAGAACAAGTGGAGATTTCCAAATCAAAGAAGAACGCAATAATAAAATGGTTGTGACTACAAAAAACGCCAGTAATGTAAAGGTAAGTATGTCTACACAGGATGGAGACATTACACTTAAAAACTAAGTAACAGAAAAAGAACCTAGTTTATCTTTCTTAATATCAAACTTTATTTCTTACCATAATTGTTAGATAAGCTTTCTTCTTTTGGGTGCGGTGATACTATAGAAAGTAAAATGATTTTCCATATATGCCTCTATGGCGATAGCCTTATGCATATCACCTATTCCATGAGAATTATGTCGTGTATTAAGTCCTGCCTTACTGCTGGATGCAATAAGTTATATATTATTGTTCTGGGTAAGCTATGGCTATAGATACTTGCGCATCCTTCAGTTCTATAGAATGCTGACTATCTAAAGAAAATAAAGTGCAATTCATAAACATATCAGCAATGACTGTTGGTTGGCCCGCATCATTAGGTTCGTATGCAACAATCTTAGATACATCAACTGAAAAGTTCGTTTGCTCTCCATAGTCGGATCGATAGTCTACACCTAGGTCGTCAGTATATTCTATAATAAGTCCTTTTCCTACAAACTCATTAGCCGGACCATAAGATAGTACATGATCAAAACCTAATCGAGAAGGGATAACATTTGTATTAATTAGCTCTATCTGTGCAGCAAGGTCGCATAACTCTCCACTTATATCTACTGAAATTTCTTGTGCATGCAGGTCTAAATTGTTGACCTTAGAAGTTTCTCCATTGTTCCATAGTATAGAATTAGGAAATTGTGTAAATGATGCAAGCGTCAATTCTAGCTCGTTATCCATTGGTGCCATTTCTATCAGAGCGTTACACGAAGAGGTCAACTCTAGATTATAGTTACTAATAAAGCTTCCTCTAAACTGATCACTTATATTGATCTCATATTGTACGGTGACATAATCGTTATCCCTTAACTCGGGTAACTTTATGAGGGGCATAAGCGTCGTTGTCAAAGGTTGTTCTCCTATCGACCATGAAGTTGTAAATGGTAGAGTAATATCCTCTGTAAACGGCAGTAACGAAATTCCTTCTACTCCTGTAAAATTTAAGCTTAGTGGAATATCCGAAGTTTGTAGGTAATTAGAAAACTCTTCTGCATTTGTCATTTTAGGAAAAGCATCAAAAATAAACTTGAGTTGACTTCCTTGCTGCGATCCTTGTAGTTCAAAGCTAGAGGTATAATCGATATTACTATCCTTATCTGCCTTAAAACTAGTCGCCATTTTATAGCCCCCTTCTCCTGCTGAAAGTGATACATTTTCTCCTGCTATTTCAGCAGTAACTGTAAATACAGGTTTGTTATTCACTGGAGGCTCTATCCCCTCAGTTGTGCAGGACCCAATACTCACCAATGCTATAAAGAATACTATAATCCTATTCATTTAGATGTTCATTTTTAACTGTAAACCAATAGAGCTTTTACTACAGAAATTAGATTGCTTAGACAATGGGAAATCATAGTTTACGCCTAATCCTATTTTCTGAGAAAAGAAATATTCGTACGAAAATCTTCCCTTGAGAACATTACGATCATATAGATCCGTATCTACCCATATTTTTCTTGCCTCAGCAACTTCTTCTCCGATATATATTTTCTTTTCAGCTCCTACTGCAAGAGGTCTTTGATATACTATACCAACACCTAACAAATGATTACTCATGTTGTAATGGACACTAACCGGAAAAACAACACTGTGTATCCTGTTAGCCATAATCTGCTGATTATGATCCTGCACACTGAAGCTATATACATTGTCTAACTGTTCTGCCACCGTAAATGCATTCAACTGAGCATACTCATATGCAGGCGCGAAGACAATACTCCAGTTACTGTTAATAATATTAGCTCCTAGGTAGATACCCACGGATCCTGCAGTTCCATTTTCTATGTTTCTATACTGTGTATAGAAACCTCTCTGCTGCATACGTGTATCTAATACACGTATACCCCCTGTACCGATAAGATTAGTTCTGAAGTCTTTTACTGGTAATTCCAGGTAAGCATATCTCTTACTTAAATTATCTATTTCATCTAGCTGTGATCTATCCGTATTAGATAGCAGACTTACCTGATTTATTTTAGGACTTTTTTCAAGGAATGCATTGGTATCTTCTTCCTTATTCACTAGTTCTTCAGTAAGCAATGTTGTGGCATAGCTAAATAGACCGCTTCTTTGAATATGCTCAATTGACTGTTTTTTACGGATTGCTGTATCTTTCTTATTAGCTATATCAGAAGCGACACTTTCTTCTTGGTCTAGCTCAGTATTCTTAGTTATTAGATCTGCAGATGAACTGAATAACTGTAATGATTCCTGATTAACTATTTCTATATCCTTATTGTATATAGATGCAGTTAAGGAACTAGCTTTGTTTTGTATTATCGATTCCTCGTTTATAACATCTCTTTCATTTACATTTTCAAGGCTACGGTCGCCTCCCACTATAGGTACTGCTGTATCGTCTAGAAGAACGGTATTATTTTCAGAGATGTCATTTAATATGTAGCAAGTTGTAAGAACAGCGGTTACTGCAATAAGCGCAAAACTGATTAGAAAAATAAACCTTCTCTTATATCCAGCGGGTTCCGTGACATTACCATGGCTAATAATTTCTTCCATCGCTTGCCACTGCTCGACATCTACATCAAACTTTCGTTGCTGTAGTTTATTTCTGAACAATTTATCCAGATTATTATTATCCATAATTCAGATACTTCGTGGGTTTCAATTCTTTATTTAATAGTCCTTGCAATTTTTTTCTTGCTGTGGACAGATGCCATTTTGATGTATTTTCACTTATCCCTAACTCTTCAGCAATCTCTCTATGTTTGTATCCATCTATGGCATACATAGAGAAAACAATTCTACTCATCTTAGGAACTTTCATCAGCATTTTCTCTAGATCATCCGCTAAGAAAGTCTCTTCTACCTGATTATAGACTATCTGATCAAACTGCTTATTATCTATCAGATTATCTAAACTTTCAAATATTTTGAGGCGTTTTTTCTCTTTCCTGAAATCATCTATGATCGTATTGACCATTATCCTACTTATCCATGCTTCAAAGGGTACTTCTTTCTTATACTTATCGAGATTGGTTAGTATTTTGTAAAAACCCTGATTCATAATCGCCTTAGCGGATGGACGATCATTCATATATCTCACACATATACTCATAAGTAGGTTATAGCACTCAGCGTACATCGTAAACTGGGCTTTCCTATCATTACTTTTACAAGCTTCTATGAGAAATGCTTCTACATTCATTATAAGAGAATAAAATATAAGACTATTCCTGTACGCAAAGTACGGAAATAGTCTCTATTGATCAGCATTTCTTATAACTGCTTATCGCCAAAGTGTTAGAAAAGTAATCTTGTTGAGGGATTACATTAATTGTTGGAATTGACCTGCACTTTAGCTTATTGTGTGATTGTAGGAACTTGTGCGTGTTGTTGATAGGTTACACGTAGGAAATGGTGGTATGGTTGGGTCTGGGGGGAAATTAATTCAATAAAAATAAAAAAAATCATCGTTGTATAATTTAATCTATTGATTTAAAGCTAGTTACAAATAAATTAAAAGCTGAACAAAGAAATTTATTAATAAAAAAATTATCTTTAGAGTAAATCATAAAAACTAAACATGAGCTCTAAGCCACCTTTTTCTGCGATTTGCAAACTAATTTTAATATTTGTGTCTGCCCCCCTGATACTTTTTGCACAAATTGAATTTAAAGATCACTATGTAAACAATCCAAATAAGGGAATGAGATTTACAGATGAGGCATCTTTTGCAGATATTAATGGCGATGGATACGATGATCTTATTCAAGATGGAAAGTGGTATGAAAACATGGATGGTGAAGGATGGTATTCAGATGCTTATACTTTAAAACCATTCTCTTATGATATGCAAGCAGCAGATTTTGATGGAGATGGTGACCTAGACCTTTTTGTTTCTCATTACAAGGGGCTATCTCTTTATTACAACTTGGATGGTCTTGGCAATTTTGGACCAGCAAAAAAATTAGTTACTTTTGGTCATTTTTACAGACCAAAGTTTACTATAGGTGATCTAGATGGTGATCAAGATTTAGATTTTATATTCTATTCTGATGCTAATGAAGATGCTTTAGTAGCATTCGAAAATACCGATGGAGAAGGCACCTTTGAATCTAGGACAATAGCTACAGAGAACTATATAGAATATGTAGAAATAGTTGACTTTGATAACGATGGAAAGCAAGATGTTATTTTCGCTACACAGTTCAACTTAATAGATCAAGCAATATTATTAAAAAACCTAGACAACAGTTTTACCTATTCTCAATCTACTTTATTCGAATTTGATCCACTATCTGGTTTTGGATTTCAGGTATTAGATTTTACGCTAAATGGCGTAATTGATATTCTATATACAGATAGAGATGGACTGTTTATAACGACTTATGAAAACAATGTTTTAAAAACAAGTAATCAAATCTCTGATCATGGATGGTATGATTTTCTGTTAATTCTAGATGTAGATGGCGATGGAGTTCAAGATTTATTTACAAAAAGCGAGTTTTTCTTGAATTCCGGAAATGGTCTTGATTTTTCTAGAATACCGCATGATATTGGTTCTGAGGAAATTTACTTGACAGATCATGACAATGATGGTCAAAAAGAACTTATTATTCCAGAAAGGCAAGAATATTACTTCTATAACAAAGGAGGGAAAAATTTCTTTGAAAAAGGAAATATACTCACAAATATTCAAGTAGACTACGATGGCATAGCCGTTGCTGACTTCGACTTAGATGGAGATTCTGATATAATCGCATACACACGGCTTAGCCCAAGTAGGATAGTTTATTTTGAAAATGATTCTGATAACGGAGGTTTTAAATCAGAAATATTGATCGAATATTGGAAAGAAGGTCTAGAAGGTCTAAACATATATAATCTTTTTAAACCATTAGACTGGGATGCAGACGGCGATCTTGATATAGTATTTTTCAGTCGAAATCAAGAATTACGTTGGATAGAAAATATAGACGGGATTCTTATTGCATCAAAATCCTTATTTCAATTTAATGAAGATCAAGTTTCTAACGGGAACTTTGACATTATTGATTTTGATTTTGATGGAGATTTTGATATTGTAACAATGGAATATGGTAGTTCAGATATAGTATTTCAGGAATATGTATCTCAAGACAAGGGATATGTAGAACATAGACAAAATCTTGAAAAAAATAATCGTAATTTCAATCTTGTAGATTTAGATGTGGATGGAGACTATGATTTAATTGTAGGTGGCCTATTGTGGTATGAAAATTTGGGAGGCTTTGCAAATTATGGGGAGGGTACTTACCTCTTAGATTATTTGTCAGACCCTTCACTCTTCGGGTATATTTATTTTGATGTAGGAGATCTTGATGGAGATGGAGATCTTGATATTTTTGCTTCTGGACAAATTCAAGATTTTGGTTACACGGTTTTTGAAGATAGAGATGCATGGTTCGAAAACCTAGATGGACAAGGTACTTATAGCGAACCAATTTTTTTAAGTTATACTTCAAATGATTATCAACTTAGATTTGCAAAAATAATTGATATAGATGGGGATGGAGACCTTGACATGGCAGGGTATGGTAAATGGTACGAAAATTTGGATGGAGAAGGAAACTTTGCAGAAGCTATATACCTAGATTTTAATTACGCAGAAGACATTAACCAAGATTTAGCTGTAGATTTCCTTTATACTTACAAGCGCGCCTCCACTTCATATCATATAATTTGGAAAGAAAATCTAGGTGCTAATACCAATACCATTTATGGTCAAGTTAAATTAGACAATGGAGGAAATTCTTGCGTTGAAGACGCAAGTAGATTAGAAAATATAATGTTGACCAGCACTGGTGTAGATCAAAGCAATGAAAGCGCAACTTTGACGTATAAGAATGGCTTCTACAGATTGTACATTCCAGAAGGGGACTTTACTACACAAGCAAATTTACCTCCCTACTTTTCTGTAAATCCAGCTTCTGTAAGTTCAAGCTTCAATGGAGTTGCTAATAGAGAAAGAATTGACTTTTGTGTAAGCCCAATAGAAGATATTACAGACGTAGGTATTAGTATTTTTCCTAAATCAGAAGCTAGACCCGGTTTTGAATCTCTTTACGATATTGTAATTAAGAACAATGGCTCTTTGCCTGCTACAGGCAGTTTTGAGATTGAATTTGATGGAAGTAAACTTGATTATGTTTGGCCAACTTCCAATGTGCTAGCAGAAACAGAAAACTCTGTGAAATTTGATTTTGGAACCATTGGCCCATTACAATGTAAAAATATAACAATTCGATTTCAAATTGCACCGCCTCCTACTTCAAACTTAGATGATATTCTAAAATTCCATTGTACTATAGAACCCGATTTAGTAGATGCTCAGAGGAGCGACAATACATTTGATTTTTGCCAAACGCTAATTGGTTCCTATGACCCCAATGATATACAAGTAATGGAAGGAGATAAGATATTATTAGAAGAGACTTCTAACTACTTGCATTATCTAGTAAGATTTCAAAATACAGGGACAGCATCCGCCATTAATGTAAGAGTTGAAAACCTATTGGACCCAATGCTAGATTGGCATACTTTCGAACTACTCAACACTTCACACCAAGAAAGAGTAGTAGATATTAACGAGGAAGGTTTAACTACATTCAGCTTCAATAATATATACCTCCCTGATAGCATAAGCAATGAGCCAAACTCGCATGGCAGTATAGCTTACAGAATCAAACCAAAAGAAAACATTGCATTGGGAGACATCATTCATAATAATGCTAACATCTATTTTGATTTTAATTCACCAGTAGAAACGAACACTGTAACAACAGAGGTCGTAGAACTCACAAATACAGTGGAAGTAACTACAGAGGAATTAATCCTTTACCCTAACCCTTCTAGCGATATAATTAACATCGATACAGAAAATGTAATAGAGAAAATTGAACTCTTTGATCTAAAAGGAAATAAGTTAAATATTGCAAATGCAGGTAGGAGTATAAACGTTTCGCATCTAGCGCAAGGAATATATTTTATCCACATTGAAACTACGGCCAACAAAACCAAAGTTTATAAAATTATTAAGGAATAAACATAAGTATATAATAGTTTAAATATCTACCTTCGAGTAAACCGAATGATCAATTGCTTATAGTGGTTTTATAGTATTTAGTTCTTGTGCACATTATCTTTTGTAATTCTCAAAATGAATCTCTATTTTCCTTTTAACATTAGTATGTCGAGGATAATTCTGAATTTCCTGTATTCTAAAACCGAAATGTCTACAGGAGGCTTAATCTAATGGAATTAACCGTAATCTCATTAATTATACTCTAATAAAAACCTTACATTTGAGAAAATTAACTGATATGACCTTAATTTCCATTAGCAGGATAATTAAATCACTTTGTATTATTATCATACTTAGTATTTGTTCCCAACCACTTTCTTTACAAGCTCAGCTATGTGGTTCTACCATATTGCAATATGGGACATTTCCTAGTGGAACAAATTCTAGCTCAGGTGAAGGAATCAACTATTTTCCTTTAACAGGTTGTCCAACTAACTCCTATGAATCCGCTGTATTATATGAGTTTGAAGCGATAGGTACCAATATTGAGTTAACCTTTCTTCCAATATTGGAAGGCCCTTACACCATAGCAATAGTGGATGATTGTGAAAATTTAAGTATACCTTATTTTAGTAGATGTGATGATAACCAATTTAATGAATTGATATGTGGCTTAACTGTAGGCGAGACTTATTTCATACAAGTCTCTTCCAGCTCTGCTAATGAAGGACTTTACAATATAGGTATAGATTATGCGTCAGGCTATGGAGCTTCTCATGATAATTGCTCGACTGCCCTAATATTGCCATCTAATGAGTGGACACAAGCTAGCACATATTGCACGGACGGTTTTGTCTGGTTTGAATATGTTGTCCAATTCGGTAATTTTATTGACATTGACATTAATGGCATAACTATAACTCCGGGAATTCAACAAGTTCTGTTAGCTACTGATGGTGGAAATTGTAATTCTGCGATATCTATAAGTGCAAATGAGTCTTGCCTGACACCGGGTGATGTAATATACATAGAGGCGGGAGTAAATCCAGGTGCTGGAAGCTATGGAGAATTTGAAATTATTGTAAATGATCTGAATGTATCTTATGATGAATGTGAATTGGCAAATGATCTAGGAACACTGAGTTGTAATAGTAAATTCGATTATGAAGGTCTAGCTTTATCATGCCCAGACATAAATACAGGGGGTTGCTTAGGCGATATTGTAGATCATGGAACTTGGATAAAATTTGATATAGATCCAGCTGTAGAGTATTTCTATATTAGCGGCAATCATTTCGAGGTATTTACGGGTAATGATTGTAATACACTCTTATCCATAGGTTGTTCTGGCGATCCCTCCCTAAGCGAAATTCAAAATTTAAATTCTACCTATTGGGCGCTTATCGATAGTCTGCCTGATGATAACGGATCGATAGAAATAGAACCTAGGCATTGTTGTACAGCAGAAGCAGGAATACTAGAACCTATAGATGATATATGCCCAGGAGAAACGCTGACCATAGACCCTGAAGGTAATGAAACTGATAATCTATATCAGACCTATATCTATTTATTAGATGAAAATGATATCATAATAGATCGCGATTTTATGAATTTTAGTTATGAGTTTCCGACGATTTGTGCTGATTATAAAATTATCGTTTATAATTTATATGTTGCTAACATTGGACCTATACCTATACCGTATATTCCACTAATTGGTGATGATATATCTGACTTTGATTGCGTAACGAGCTGTTGTGATTTTGAGATCCAAGCTTTTAGCGCCGTGGATAATGAGGCGCCGATCTTTATAGATCCACCTCAAGACGTTACCATTGAATGTTTCGATGTTCCTTCAAATTTGCCACTAGCTTACACTGATAATTGTCAAGATAATGGGATGTTATCAGGATCTGATCTAGCAATAAATATTGATGTTTGTGAAATTAGTATTATAGAGCGAACTTGGACATACACGGATGATTGTTTTAATACTGTAAGTCACACTCAGACAATAACTATGGAACCCTTAGCTCCTGCTCAATTGGATATTACAGGCTTTGAAGATCTAAGCTTAAACTGTGGGGATGCTGTTCCCGAATTAATGACTATTCCTTATAGTAATGGACTAGCAGGATTATGCAGTAATGAAGGAAACATTTTTGGATCAGAAATAACTAACAATATCAATGCATGCGAAGGGGGAATCATAGAAAGATTTTGGGAAGGCTCTGATAAATGTGGCAATCCGCTAGAACATACGCAAACCATAACGATATTACCACCTTCCCCGCCTCAGATTATAAACGCTCCCACTGATTTTTTCATTACATGTGGAGAACCCTTACCTCTATTTGTAGACATAGCCTATAGCAATGGTATTACTGGAGACTGTGAATTGTTTGGTACTTTTAATAATGGAATGCAAGTCGGAACACCTGATCCATGCGGCAATTTAATTACCTATGAATATGCTGGAATGGATATGTGTGGAAACCCTTTAGAATACACTCAAACGATTATTATAGAACCAGCATCTTTGCCTACAATAGTAAACCCTCCAGCAGATCTCACAATCTCTTGTGGCGATCCTTTACCTCCGTTATCTCAATTGATGTACGATAATGGGTTATTTGGAGATTGTAATATTTCAGGTGTTATAAATGGTACCCAAAATGGAAGTGCTGATTGCGGATCTATCGTCCAGTATGAATATTCAGGAATTTCAGAATGTGGTGATTCACTTAATTATACTCAGACCATAACCATTTTAGAGGAAGCAACTGATCTCTCCCTATCATTATCCTTCGTACCTTCTATAGCTGTAGGTCCCACTGATATGGCATGGCAGATCACCCTATTCGAGAATAATGGCTTTGCTACTGATGAGACAATCACCGTTATTTTACCTAAAGATCCTAGATTAAGTTTTTCATTTGATCCTAACTTAAGCGCTTTAGGACCTTATACCTTTGATAACTCTGATTGGATTCTAGATAATAGTAATGCTTCATTTTACATATGGAACTCAGCTAAAGTAATACCTGCATCTGGAAGTACAGCCTTTGGATTTTTAGCAAACTATAATCCTGGTAATACGAACGGTACGCTAAGTTTTACAGCAACTTTAGTTTCTGGATCTGGTGGAGAACTGCTTTATACTAATAATATCGATGCAGAGTTACTTCAGTATTTTAGTAATTAAAATCGGATAGACGATAGCATACATCATTACCACTTTTGCATTTATTTGACATAATAATACTAATTCTCTTGCGTGATCTGTAATAAAGATATATGCTACGAAGTAAATAATAAATAGATTCCTTATCCCATCTGTCAATAAATATATCTCATACTATATCTTTATAGTATTAAGAAAGATGTATGCCGCCACTCGCAGAAAGACTACGCCCAAAAAACTTAGACCAATATGTCGGTCAAGAACATATCCTTGGCAAGGGTGCCTCATTGCGTAAGGTAATAGAAAACGGAAATATTCCTTCGATGATATTATGGGGTCCACCAGGTGTGGGGAAGACAACCATTGCTAAGGTGATCGCCAATTCTACAGAGCGCGTTTTCTATCAGCTAAGTGCCATCAATGCAGGCGTCAAAGACATAAGAGAAACGATAATCAATGCTAAGAAGCAGAAATTTTTCAACCAGCCTAATCCGATCCTCTTCATAGATGAGATCCATAGGTTCAGTAAATCTCAGCAAGATTCCCTCCTAGGTTCTGTAGAAGACGGAACAGTTACACTTATCGGAGCAACAACAGAAAATCCATCATTCGAAGTGATCTCTGCCCTACTCTCCAGGTGTCAGGTCTATACACTTAAGCATCTAGAAAAAGAACAACTAGTAGGCTTGCTAGAACGAGCAGTGAAGGAAGATGAGATACTAAAAAAAAGAAATATCACGCTAAAAGAACCTGAAGCGCTACTCAAATTTTCTGGTGGAGATGCTCGCAAACTGTATAATTGTCTCGAACTAGTTGTCAATCAATTTCACGAAACAGAGGAAATAATATTGACAAATGAACTAGCAGAAACAGTACTTCAGGATAAGTTTGTACTATTTGATAAAGGTGGTGAAATGCATTATGATCTTGCGTCCGCTTTTATAAAATCCATAAGGGGAAGCGATCCTAATGCTAGTGTCTATTACCTTGCTCGTATGATAGAGGGCGGAGAAGATCCTAAATTTATATGCAGAAGAATGCTCATCGCTGCTTCTGAAGACATAGGACTTGCTAATCCTAATGCCTTACTTATCGCAAACAATTGTTTCCAAGCTATAGAAAGAATAGGTATGCCAGAAGGACGGATCGTTATGTCACAATGTGCTATCTATCTCGCAGTATCTCCTAAGAGCAACTCTGCTTACATAGCCATTAATAATGCCCAATCAGTAGTACGTGAAACAGGTAACCTAAGTATCCCGCTCCACCTTAGGAATGCCCCGACTAAGCTCATGAAAGAGCTGGAATATGGCAAGAACTACAAGTATGCCCATAATGGGGAGAAAAACTTTGTAGAACAGGAATTTCTACCTAAAGAAATCTCTGGTAAAAGTCTCTATAAAACAGGTAATAATTCTGCTGAATCTAAGGTTTCTGAGCGACTCCGACAATTGTGGCAAGAAAAATATGGTTATTGAATTTTAATTCTATTCTGATACGCTTAGAGTAAGTTATATGTTAAAGAAAGATTACTTGACTATATTCTATAATATGTAAATATCTTAGATCTAAATACATACATATTAGATCATGAAATATATGTTAAAGTTTCAAATATGTAATTTTAATGTGATAACCAACGGTGTCTGTACACTTTTATTTCATAGCTTTGGTATAGCTTTAAACGCCGATTGTACAGATAATAGATTTTAACACCTAACACCTTTGAATCACATGGATATTAATGTATCTCATGGAGATTACTATTGTAAGGCTAAGACTAAAAACTTAGCTAGAAAATCATTAGTAAATACTTCACTTATATTGGCATTATTTTTTCTTGTAATTTTCAGTAAAAAGATAAGAGCAGAAGGAACCCCCACCCTTTCTCCTACGATAACTGACATAGTCATGTTGAATTTACTGGGAGATGAATTTGCTAATTATGGTTCTACAGGAACACCTAAATCAATGTGCTTCCAAGTCAAAGACCCATCGGAAACTGTATATTTTGGCTTGTCGCAAATTGCCAACTCCAATGCAACCTTTGTAAATTTTAACTACAACTTTAGAATTGTAGATGCAGCAGGAAATGTTGTGCATGGTCCTTTCCAGGTTACGCCTGCCAATGCTAATGGTAATGACTACAACGATATTGTAACTGGGCCTGATCTTGGAACAGGCATGGGTTATGATATCTCTAACATGAACTATGTTTTCATGCCGACCGCTGAAGGTGAATATTGTATAGAATTTGAGAATGATAATGGAACAGGTGCATTTAATTTTGGGCAAATGGGAATACCTTTTTGGGATGTAACTATTGTGAATGGAACTAATAACGTTGTGCCTGGTAGATTATACTCTGAGTGCTGGGGATTTAGAACACCATGTTCTGCAGAATCTAATTGTAATACAGGACCTTGGGATAAACCATTTGTCGGAACGATCTATACATTGACGTCTGATGGGTTTGTACACGAGATAGATTTCAATAATTCTGGTTTTCAGGGACTAAGTTTTTTCTTAGCATTTAATGATTCTGGACCGGGTCTTACTGGCGAACCTACCATAGATAGAAAATCTATAGATGGAAGTACTGTTGGTAACGCTTCTGCAACAAATCCTCTCTACCCTGTTTTCGTTAATGATCCAGATCCAGCTTGCTACGAAGAAGGCACTATAGGTACAGTTATCGGACCCGAAATAATAATAGAGGATTGTGACCTGACAACTGTCTGCCTAGAATTTACAGTATCTGAGCCTGGCCTGGTGGAGGTCCTTATAGACCTAGACGGGCAAGACGGGATTTTCACGCCTAATACTCTAGATACTGTAATTGCCTTAAGAATACTAGAAGGAGAACCGTTAACTCAGTGTATTCCTTACGATCTTACTACAGGCGAAGGATCCACACTTATGAATGGAGATTCTATCTGGTTCAATGTTTCCTATTATCAAGGTGAGATCCACTTTATGCAATATGATGTAGAGAGTATCTGCCTAGGGTATACACCTGCAACGATTCACCCTGCCAATAATATCACCTTACCTACCTTGTATTACGATGATTCGTGTTTAGATGACAATGACAATGATCCCAATATAGATTCAGATCAGAATCCGATGACAGGTCCCATGCCTCCGTTAACCGAACTTAATGGATGTCCTGCTCCATGCCATCAATGGAAAATAGGTACGAGTAATGGTGTATCTGGTACGGGTTACGGAGAAGTAAACACAATTAATACATGGTGGTTTGGTAATGCAAGTGTTGGTTCCTCCTCTGCTGTTATTTCTGCTACAGGTACTCCTACTTTTGACTGTCCTGCGGATGCCGTTGTAAATTGCGGAATGCCCACAGATACACTAAACACTGGAAGTGTCACAAATGTAATGAGTCCATGCTCAGCGACTACCTTTACTGTAACTTTTGAGGATGATGGATTATTTGATGGCTGTGGTGGAACTGGTTCTATTACTAGAAGATTTTTTGTAGAAGATGCAGATGGAAATATCGATTCTTGTGATCAGATTATTATGGTAGAAGATTTAGAAGTACCTATGATTAGCTGTCCGCCAGATATGGACTTAGCATGTGGAGATCCACTACCTACTTATGAAGATATAGCTGCTTTCACTGGAGCAGGTGGTATGGTTTCAGATAATTGTATGGTAGCAGACTTTGGTGTAACGGACACTATGCTTGTTGCAGGAATGGGATGCATGCCAGAAACTTTTATACTTACTTACATGGCAGAAGATAGTTGTGGTAACATAGCTACTTGTCAGCAGACTATAAACTATACAATTACGACTGCATCAAGTTTTGCAAATTGTCCAGCGGATGTAATTATATCTTGTGGTGATCCTACGGATACCATGTCCCTAGGTTCTCCTACTGTAGACGGCGTATTATGTAGTTCTGCTACCATTACGGTAATGGACGAAATTATGGATGGAATCTGCTCGGACGAAATGACGATCATGAGACTTTTTATTCTCGATGATGGGTGTTTTGATCCAGACACTTGTGCTCAGATGATCACTATTAATGATCCTACCCCTCCTACATTTGACATGCCCATCCCTGCAGATACTACTATATCATGTATCAACGATCTACCTGTACCCGAAGTTATAAACTTAACAGATAATTGTGGAAGTACGTTTATGGTGATGCCAGAAGACAATATCACAGACTCCGTATGTGTAAATGAATTAGTAATAGAAAGAGTATGGATGATGGAAGACCCTTGTGGAAATATTGCAGCGGATACCCAATTCATATTTATTATAGATGATATCCCTCCCGTAATAGAGGGTATTATACCTTCAGATATAACAGTGGATTGTGCTGATATGATACCTGCAGCGGAGCCTATTGACTTCTCAGACAATTGTCTTGGAGTGATCACCATAACGCCGACTGACGAGATTTCAGATTCTATATGTGTCAATATTTTCAATCTCACCCGTATATGGAGTTTCGATGACGGATGTGGTAATACTACAGCTGACTCTCAAGTTATTGCTGTAATGGATCTCATGCCCGTAGACTTAGTATGTCCTGCAGATATCACTTTAGATTGTAGCTTAGTAGCAGATACCCTACTATCTGGTTTCCCTATGATTACTTCATCATGTGGAACATTTACGATTACTATGGAAGATGATTCGACAGGCTTTGACATGAGCTGCATGGACAATATTATAGGAAGTATAGTAAGAACATTTACCGTAACGGACGATTGTGATAATGTAAATAATTGCACACAGAACATCGTGTTTATAGATACAATAGCTCCAGAAATTATATGTCAAGATATTATCATAGATTTTGAAGGTGAATCGACAGTTATTGTGGATCCCACAGACATTATCGTGAGTATAATGGATGACTGCTCAGACTTCGAGGTATTTGCTACTCCAGAATCATTTGATTGTGCAGATGTTATACTTGATAGCATGGCAGTCGTTACCGTTACTGCAATAGATGCTTGCGGTAACTCAGCAACATGCGAGGCAAATGTCACGTTCGTGGGATTTCCTATGCTAGAAATATTCTGTCCTAATGATACAACTATATCTTTAGGCCCAGGAGGTTGCGATGCACCTGTACCGTATGTTGTCACGGCTTTTAATCCCTGTGGAGTTGATGCTATTATTACTCAGATAGATACAAGTAACTTGACAGCTGGAGATGATTTCCCTATAGGGGTAACGGAGCAGATATACATGGCTACTAATGAGTACGGCGATACCGTATCATGTTCATTTACAATAACAGTAATAGAATTTGATGATCCTAATATGACCTTAGTTTGTAATGCTAATCTTAATGTATCTGTCGATGAAAATTGCATGGTCTTCATAGATGCAAATATGATTCTAGAAGGAAATAATTATGGATGTTATGATGATTACATTATAGAAATATTTACAATACCAGGCATACCTGTAGATAATCCTATAATATTTGACACTGAATATTCCATTACGAACAACAACTACATGGTCTGTATCACAGATCCAGATACAGGAAACCAGTGTTGTGGAGAAATAAACATAGAAGATAAACTAACACCAGCAATAGAGTGTGCATGTCCACCGGGTGCATGGATGACAGATCCAGCTTGCCAAAGATCATGTCTGGACATAGAAAGAATAATCAGTGGGCAGATAGGAAGACCTATCGTCAGTGATAACTGTGGATCTGTAACTCCTGTTTATGGCGGTTATGAAATTTCTGATAGTGATAATTGTGGGGAGCTTTTCATAACACAAACATGGTCCGTATCGGTAGAAGGTTATGAAGGTGGAAATCTGCCAGACATAACTTGTACTAATGAATTCTTCATAACACCTGCGGATATAGATCTAGTCGTTTTTCCTGATGCTATATCCATAAATTGTGAGGATGCAAATGTTACAGGTCTACTGGACCCTATAAATACTGGATTTCCTATCCTAGGAAATCTGGAACTCGGTGGAGAAGAAATCAATCAATATTGCAATCTGATTGCTACTTATGAAGATGTAGAAATCACCACCTGTGCTGCGGATTGCCAAGGACCTAAGAAAGTTATCCGTACCTGGACCGCTATCGATTGGTGTGTAGGAGAAATTGTAAAAAGTGTTCAACTCATCTCTGTAGTGGATCACGAGGCACCTACCCTATCAGCACAGGATGTTACCGTAAGTACAGATCCTTGGAAATGTAGTACTGATATATGGCTAGAAAATATTTCTATTCATGATAATTGTTCGACTGATCTGGACTGGTATATAAAAAGTACTAACTCAGGAGCTACTCTTGTAGATGAAGACGGAAAAAGTAACTCCATCAAACCTAAGCAACATGCCCTAGATGTTCCTAAAGGAAACTGGACATTTGTTATAGCCAGTGCCGATTGTTGTGGCAATGAAGGAACAGCAATCATTACAGTAAGTGTAGAAGATAAAACGCCACCTGTCGCGATATCATTAGAAAACGTCATACTTAGTCTGACAACAAGTGGAAGTACGAATGTCGGAGAAGGTAAACTTTTCTCTTCTAGTATCAACTTAGGATCCCACGACAACTGTTCTGATGTACATGTAGAAATAAGAAGAGATAACAATCCTTGTGGAGATCTAGGAGTCAGTAGCTTAACTTACAGTAATATAATTCCAAGATTATGTGATCCATGGTATGATATCAATGATCATGATTATGGAGATTTTGTAACCTTCTGCTGCAATGATCTCACCGAAGTGGATGATAATGGTACAGAGTATGGACTCGTAAAAGTTTATATGAGAGTATGGGATGATGCTAATATGGATGGGTCGTATGGTTCATATACCTTCTACGACAATCCAGGAAATCAGCATGACTATTGCGATATAGAGGATAACTTCAATGAGGTATGGTCCTGGGTAAGAGTAGAAAACAAAACGGACGTTTCTCTAACATGTCCACCAGATATTACGCTGCCTTGTGACTGGTATCACACAGACCTAAGCGTTACTGGTATGGCTACAGCATACTCTACCTGTGGCGATACGGAAGCTAACTACACAGACTGGAAGGATGTCCATTGTGGTGAAGGTGTGATTTATAGAGAATGGTCTATTTCTGGTTATGACTACACTTGTACGCAAAGAATATTTGTGACTTCAGTCAATGTACCACCATTAGAGGAAAGAATTGTGTGTCCAGTGGATCCTATTACCCAGAGCAACAAAGTAATTGTCGATTGTGGAAACTATGAAATTCCAGAACTTTGGGTAGCACAAGCAGCTTGTAGTCTTACAGGAATAAGTTCCGAGATAGATACATTCTGGTTCGAGCCGGGTGCTTGTTACAAAGCTATAAAAACATGGACCATCCTAGACTGGTGTACGAACGAAACTTACAACTGTAGCTTTACTGTCACGCTTATAGATTCTGAAGGTCCATCGATCATGTGTACTGATACACTGGTCGCTCTAGATGATTATTGGGATCAAGATAATGATGGTAACTACTGCGAATTCGAAAATGATATTAACATAGTAAATAGTGCATTAGACTTAGGGGATTGCGGAAGTGAGTGGATTAAGTGGATCGTTAAAGCAGATTACTGGTCTGATGGGACTACTGATAGTGAATGGAGTAGCTTTGTTCCTCATAACGATGCAAATTATTTAGCTCCATCACTTACTGGAAATCCTATAACTGTTAGGTTAAGGAAAAATGATATTAGTGCAGAATGGGCAGAGCACACTATAAGATGGAAAGCTTTTGATGGTTGTGGTAATGTGAGCAACTGCACACAGATTATAACGGTAGGTGACACAAAGGCACCTACCCCATACTGTATAGGAATTAGCACTGCTTTTATGCAGGGAGAAACTGATCTTGTAGAAATCTGGGCTAGCGATTTTAATCTTGGAAGCTTCGATAACTGTAGTGCAAAGGAAGAACTTATATTTACCTTCAATGAAGTATATCCAGTATTATCAAAATTAGATGAGGTGCATTATTTTGCTGCGGATGGTGGCGAAGTTAGTGCCAGCCAATATGAAAACGGATGGCCTATTCAGAAGTGGAACCCAGACACTAAAAGCTCGGCAACCAAATTTATAGGTACTGAATGGTGTGGAGAGAATGATATAAAAGTAAGCGTATGGGATAAGAAAGGGAATACTGATTTTTGCTGGACAACACTTATTATTCACGGTGTCGTATGCGAGGGCATTGTCGTTCCGAGAGCAGATATCGCAGGCCTTATTGAAACCTATGATGGTAGACCGCTGAAGGGTGCCGAGGTATATAACGAAAGTGATCAACCTAACTATCCTTGGATGATCGAGAGTACTTCAGATGGGGTTTTTGCTTTTAATGATAACATCATGTTTACGCCTTACCAAGTAAGACCAGAGAAAAATGATGACTATTTAAATGGCGTGAGCACCCTGGATCTAATATTTATACAGAAGCATATTTTAGGTTTACAAGCGTTTACCAATCCATATAAAATTATCGCCGCTGATATAAATAATGATAAAACTGTTACCGCAGTAGACTTAGTAGAACTTAGAAAACTAATACTAGGTATATACGACGTATTTCCTAACAACGGAAGTTGGAAGTTTATAGATAAGAAAGAATCTATGGGTATGGAAAACATCTGGCCTTTTAAGGAACATGTCAATGTTGCATCACTTTCCGAAGATATGATGGCTGAGAACTTTACGGCTGTGAAAATAGGAGATATTAACAACAACGCTAATACCCAAAGCCTTACTAATGAGATTGCAAATAATAGGACTTCCTCATTAGAACTTATAAGTCAAGACTTAGGAAATGGACGAGTTGCCATCATTGCAGGAACAAATTTTTCTAGCATTTATGGTTATCAGTTTACTATGCAAATAGACGGGGACTTAATAGATATGCAAGCTGGATCGATAGATGTCAATGCTGATAATTTCGGTGTGCTAGAGAATGGAATACTTACTACTTCTTACTCAACTGTAAATGCAATAGATCTGCAAGCTGGCGATATATTGTTTACGCTCGACATTAATGGTGGTAAAAGAATTTCTTTGGCTGAAGGTCTAACTCCTGCTGAAGCCTACAAGTCTCTTAGCAATGATCTCGACGACTCATCAATCGAAGTACTAGATATCCTTATGAAAGATGCAAGTTCGTCACCTGGTTATAGTCTAGAGCAGAACAAACCTAATCCATTTGGCTCACAAACCAAGATTAAATTTACGCTAGGAGAAACAGGCCCAACAACACTGACTGTTTATGATGTTACAGGAAAGATACTGTATATAAATAATGGAATTTACAAAAAGGGAGCGAATCAACTTATTATTAAGAAACAAGAACTGGGCGCTTCTGGAGTTCTATATTATCAATTAGAAAGTGGCAGCTATACCTCAACTAAGAAAATGATAGTGATAGATTAAAAGTTATAATATCTTATAAAAAAATCTCTCCCTTGTTACATCGGAGAGATTTTTTTTTGGTTGAACGCTTAATAGTCAATCATTGTGTACATAGCTGAAATATTCTGAGTATACTGAATTTTCAATGATACTTGTGCTTATAAAGCCTACCGAATAGCGCATATAGACAGCACGGCAAAAAAAACTAGGAGATTCGATTTTTGCCTTATACCATTTCTATTTTTAGATGACGGAAAAGGATTTAGAATTGTTCAAAATGGATCAAGGCAAGAACGAATGAGTTCGACGTAGTCGAATAAAGTACGATAATGCTTTAATTGAGAGAACCCTGCCTCCTTGCATACGGCAGGCAAAGCGCTAACCGGGCGGGCTAGCAAAGAACCCATAGGTTCGGCGAGGCTTTTTAACGAAGGACTATGAAGAACAAAATAAATAATTATTGTCATTCTAAACCAGTATTGGTATAATACAGTTCTAATCAAGTCGCTATATCTGTAAAACAATCAATAATCCATATGCATAAAAAAGAGGTAGCCACAAGGAAGGCTCCTTGCAGCTACCCACACACAAATAATGAATTAATTTAAGACTTTTATAAGTCTGTTTTCTACTATTACGGATCCAGAGTTTACTCTCACTGTGTATACGTCTTCTGAAAGATCTTCAATATTTAATCGCTGTCTTATAGAAGTCATATTTTCTGACTTATTCACATTTATCATTTTCACAATTCTTCCTGCACCATCAAATATTTCTATACGAGTTACTGACTTAGCTATTTCTAATCCACTTATATAAAGTTCGATATCATCTACTCCTGGATTAGGATACACCGACACCTTAGCTCTAGCTAATTCTTTTTCTACCCTTATTGCGATCTTACCACTAAAGGTTGCATTACCGTCATAGTCCACTTGTCTTAGTCTATAATAATATATACCTGATTCTAAAATATCCGCATCTTTGAAGCTATAGTTACTTTCTAGCTGGAAGGTACCTGCACCTTTGATATCTGCTATTTTTTTGAACCTTGTATTATCTAAACTTCTTTCTAATTCGAATTTCTCATTATTAATTTCACTTGCTGTCGACCAGAATATAAAATTATGTGTCTTTCTATTTTCACCGTTGAATTCTGTAAACTCTACTGGTACGGTTCCGAATACTAGACCTACATCTATGCTAGGAACGTGATCACCTGGAGACATCAGGTAAGTCGTAGTCGTATTAGACCCAAAACTATGGTCTACATCACTGTCATTATTATCATTACCACTGTTAGCTACTGTTGCAGACATTCCTAATGGAGGAACAACCTTGAAGTAATAATCTTCCTTTTGAAGATAATCTATCTCATATGCTCCTTGGTTATCGGTTACAGATTCAGCTATCATATCTCCCGTAACATCGAATGCCTGAATTGTAACTCCTTCCATTCTTGGCTCCCAGTTTTCTTGCTGACCATTACCATTATCATCTCTCCAGACGAAGTCTCCTGCTGTCGCCATTAGGTAAAACCCTGCTCCCATATCACACACATCGTCTCCAGATAATACTGCAAACTGATCTGTGGTATTAGGCCCATTGTCGTTCGTAATATCACTATCGATCTCCTCTACATTACCTATATTCTCTTGTGCGGCAACTAAACCATTAAGTATACTTCCTATCTCTAAATAGTAGGTTCCTGGAGGTGCGTTGAATTTATAATATCCATCATCAGAAGGTGTACCTGGTTTATGACCTGTAAAGTCAACATCCCAAAGTTCAAAGTCAGTTCCTCCATTCATTTGTCTGTAGATATTAACCTTGATTCCATTAATACCATTTTCTGTAAAGTCCCAGATATCATCTTCGTTATTATCGAACCAAACTAGGTCTCCTATTGGAACTGGAAAATAACCTCCTGCATTCGCATAAGTTGTATCTCCCGCCATCACCTCTGCAAGAAATGTAAATCCTACTCCAGTGACATCACTATCCACATCATCATCGGGCCCTTCATCTTGAAATGTAATTTCATATCCTTCTGGTAACACAAACTCTACTTGGTAATCTCCTGGTATCAGGTTTTCAAATATATATTCACCATTGTCATCTGATATAGTGGAAGCTACTTCATTACCCATATCATCAAACAATGTAACCACTGCACCTGGTATAATAGGCTCACTAGGATCTTGAACTCCATCTCCATCTATATCATGCCAAGCTACACCTGCCCACCATCCAATCACTAGAACATAGTCTACATCGTGATCGTCTTCATCTTCAGGTCCACTAGGCGCATTCGGGCCACCTTCATTAATCTCGTTATCGTTCTCATCATCTGGAATTACACTTAATTCCTCCGCTGTGTTACTGGATGGCTCACTATCTATATCTCCTAGATCTACATCGAAGGTATCCATTGCTGAATTAATCTCTGCGTAATTATACCAGTCTGGTATATCTACTGGCGCAGCAGGCACTTGCACAATAAGATTCAAGAAAACTTTAGTACTGTCAGTAGGTACTAATGGCCCCTCTATTGTAGTTGCTAGATCATCTCCTACCTGCATCCAATCTGGATTCAGCGCCATATCAAATATATAGCCTCTATTTAGATAATCTTTTACCTCGATATTCTTAGCATCTATATTACCTTGGTTAAATACCGTAATAATAAATTCTGCTATTTCTCCTGGAGCTATCGGACCTCTATCCACTACAGTTTTTCTCAATGCTAGATCTGGTACATTAGGTGCGAAGCCAAAGTCAACTGTTAAGTTGCTGTTACCATCATTGGCACCACTGCCATCATTATTAGGATCTTCACCAAGAGGTTCTTTGTTTGAACATAGATTTATCGTATCACTTACAACTCCTCCTGCAAACATTCCACTCTCAATTGTCAGTCCGTTATCGTCATTATCTACATTTCCATCTGCATTGACAGGATTATCCTGGTCTTCGTATATGCCACCTTCGTTGAATGTACCCGTTGTAGAATGATACTCATCTAGCACACCACCTGGTTCTAGATCAGTGGATGGAATAACCACTATATAGTCTCCTGTTGTGAGACTATCAAATAGGTACAATCCATTTTCATCCGTCACCGTCGTCTCAACTAATATGCAGTTCATCGTTACAGGATCATAAAGATGTAACTCTACCGTCACGCCTTCTAAGCCTTCTTCATCTCCCATATCGAATATGCCATCATAATTATCATCTACCCAAACCGTATTTCCCAGACTGAAAATCGGTGTCAATCCAAAGTCCACTGTAAGGTTACTGTTCACATCTAGCGCTCCGCTCATATCATTATCACTATCTGAGGGATCATCTCCTTCTGCTACTGGCTCCATGTCATTGGTCAATGTAATCGTGTCACTAGATATTCCTCCTTTTGTAAACATTAGATTACCATTCATAATACCATTGTCATCCAGATTAGTATCATTATCTGGATCTATTGGATTATTAGGATCTTCGTAAGGTCCTCCAGCTCCTAGATCTCCTGGTCCACTTCCAGTACTACTTACTAGTCCTTCTCCAGCAGCTCCTGGCTCAAAGTTACTCGCTGGCAACTCGATAATATAGTCTCCTATAATCAGACTGTCAAATAAATACTGACCATCTGCATCTGTCGTTACACTCTCTAGTACAAGGCACTTCATCGTCACTGGATCAAAGTAATGTAGGATCACTTCTACTCCGACTATTGGCTCCTCATCTGCATCGATCACGCCATTGTTATTCGTATCGATCCATACTTGATTTCCGATACTATGTAGTGGTACTAATCCAAAGTCTACAGTCAAGTTACTATTGTCATCTGCTGCGCCACTCATATCGTTATCACTATCTGTAGGATCATCTCCTTCTGATAGTGGCTCGTCATCTACTCCTCCCAATGTAAGTGTATCACTTGCTATACTGCCTATCGCAAACATCGAGTTACCATTCAGTACGCCGTTGTCGTCTACATTCACATCGTTATCTGGATCGATAGGTTTTCCTTCATCTTCATTCGGTCCATTTGTCAAGTCTTCTGCTCCACTTCCTGTGCTACTTACATAGCCATCCGCTACGCCTCCATCTGCAAAGTTACTTGCTGGCAATTCTACGATATAATCTCCTGCGATTAGGCTGTCAAATAAATACTTTCCGTCTGCATCCGTCATTAAACTTTCTATAATTACACACATCATCGTCACTGGATCATAATAATGCAATACTACTCCTAATCCCTCGATCGGCTCCTCACCCTCATCTAAGATTCCGTTGTTATTATCATCCTGCCATACCTGATTTCCTAGACTATGTAATTCTACAAATCCAAAGTCTACGGTCAGGTTACTATTCTCATCCAGTGCCCCACTCATATCATTGTCACTATCAGTAGTATCATCTCCCTCAGCTAGGGGTTCGTCTTCTACTCCTCCTAGGGTAAGCGTATCACTTGCTATACTGCCTGCTGCAAACATGGCGTTTCCATTCAGTACACCATTGTCATCTACATTTACATTATCATCGGGATCGATAGGATTTTCTCCATCTTCGTTAGGTCCGCTACTTAGGTCTGTCGGTCCACTTCCTGTACTACTTGTATAGTCTTCTAGCGGTCCACCCATGTCAAAATTAGTTCCTGGTAATTCTACTATGTAATCTCCCGCTATCAGACTGTCAAATAGATACTGTCCATCTGTATCTGTCGTCACACTTTCTACAATTACACACATCATCGTTGCTGGATCGTAGTAATGTAATACTACCTCTACCCCTGCTATCGGCTCTTCTCCATCGTCGATTACTCCGTTATTATTTGCGTCATTCCATACCTGGTTACCCATGCTGTATAGTGGTACAAATCCAAAATCTACTGTCAAATTACTATTCTCATCAAGTGCACCACTCATATCATTATCACTATCTGTAGGATCATCTCCTTCTGCTAGTGGCTCCATCTCATTCGTCAATGTGATCGTATCACTTGCTACACTTCCTGCTGCAAACATTGGGTTACCATTCAGTACGCCGTTGTCGTCTACATTTATATCGTTATCTGGATCGATGGGATTTGTTCCATCTTCATTCGGTCCATTCGATAAGTCCGTCACGCCACTTCCTGTACTACTTGCATGTCCTTCTAGTGGCCCACCCATATCAAAGTTACTCGCTGGCAACTCGATAATATAGTCTCCTATGATCAGACTGTCAAATAAATACTGACCATCCATATCTGTCGTTACACTCTCTAGTACAAGGCACATCATCGTCACTGGATCAAAGTAATGTAGGATCACTTCTACTCCGACTATTGGCTCCTCATCTGCATCGATCACGCCATTGTTATTCGTATCGATCCATACTTGGTTTCCGATACTATGTAGTGGTACTAATCCAAAGTCTACAGTCAAGTTACTATTGTCATCTGCTGCGCCACTCATATCGTTATCACTATCTGTAGGATCATCTCCCTCTGATAGCGGCTCGTCATCTACTCCTCCCAATGTAAGTGTATCACTTGCTATACTGCCTATCGCAAACATCGAGTTACCATTCAGTACGCCGTTGTCGTCTACATTCACATCGTTATCTGGATCGATAGGATTTCCTTCATCTTCATTCGGTCCATTTGTCAAGTCTTCTGCTCCACTTCCTGTGCTACTTACATAGCCATCCGCTACGCCTCCATCTGCAAAGTTACTTGCTGGCAATTCTACGATATAATCTCCTGCGATTAGGCTGTCAAATAAATACTTTCCGTCTGCATCCGTCATTAAACTTTCTATAATTACACACATCATCGTCACTGGATCATAATAATGCAATACTACTCCTAATCCCTCGATCGGCTCCTCACCCTCATCTAAGATTCCGTTGTTATTATCATCCTGCCATACCTGATTTCCTAGACTATGTAATTCTACAAATCCAAAGTCTACGGTCAGGTTACTATTCTCATCCAGTGCCCCACTCATATCATTGTCACTATCAGTAGTATCATCTCCCTCAGCTAGGGGTTCGTCTTCTACTCCTCCTAGGGTAAGCGTATCACTTGCTATACTGCCTGCTGCAAACATGGCGTTTCCATTCAGTACACCATTGTCATCTACATTTACATTATCATCGGGATCGATAGGATTTTCTCCATCTTCGTTAGGTCCGCTACTTAGGTCTGTCGGTCCACTTCCTGTACTACTTGTGTAGTCTTCTAGCGGTCCACCCATGTCAAAGTTAGTCCCTGGTAATTCTACTATGTAATCTCCCGCATTCAATGTATCAAATAAGTATAGTCCATTAGCATCTGTAAATACGCTTTCTATAATCTCGCACATCATGGTCTCAGGATTGAAGTAATGTAATACTACTTCCACGCCTTCGATCATTTCTTCTCCTGCATCTATTATACCATTATTATTGGCATCATTCCATACTTGATTACCGAGACTATACAATTCTAAAACTACGGCTGCAGGATCTTGATCATCTTCGTCCGTACCAGGATCTTCTGGCCCTCCTATGCCTGTACCGTCACCATCTATAACATCATCACTATCAGAATCTACAACACCACCTTCATCATTATCTGGATCAGAGTCGGCGATACTATCTAAGTCATCAGCTTCTGTCAGTCCAGCTGAATCTGTGGACTGAGTTATCTCTGCAACATTCAAGACATTATCAATATTCGCACTTGCAGAAATTGTCATATCTATTGGAAAAGAAATACTTTCTCCTGGGGCTAACCCTGGAGCAGTAATCAATCCATTAGCTAGATTAGCCGTCAAACAAGCATTAGCTCCAGCTGTTATCCAATTATTATTGTCTACAAAATTATATCCTTCATTGACATAATCTGTAAGCTTCAGTTCCGTTACAGGATGATTCCCTTGATTCGTTACTGTGATTGTAAATGTTACGAGATCTCCTACACTTACAGTTTCTTGATCATCAGGAAGTGTTTTGATTAATGCAACATCATGAACAGAAACTAGAGCAGGATCATGATCATCCTCATCTGTTTCAGGTACATCATCTCCTACAACACCTCCTCCATTTAGACCATCACCGTCAGTATAATCGTCTGCTGGACTTTCTGGCTGTCCACCTGTATCATTTGTATTGTTAGTATCTGGTGTACTATCAGCATCGACTTCATTTCCAGTAGGTCCTACTGCACTTGCTATCTCAGAATAGTTTATCCAACCATCTGCGTAATCCATATCAGTAGGAATTTGCAGCGTTAGATACAAAGTAAATGTTGCAGTAGCTCCTGGCAATAACACATCAGTAACTTCTTGGAATGTTGTTGGTGCTCCATCGACATATGACCATTCAAATGGATTATTTAATCCTGAATAAGTAAAGCCCGAAGGAATGTAATCTATGATCGTATATTCCGTAGCTGAAACATTACCCTGATTTTCTACTGTTATTGTAAATTCTATATCTTGACCTACATCGTAAGATCCAGCTGTTGCTATCGTTTTATTTTGTGCTAAATCAAATATTTGTGGAGCAGCAGGATCATGATCATCTTCGTCTTCACCTACCATGGCTCCTTGTCCATCTATATTATTATCATCTGGGTCTCCAGGATCTACATCGTTCTCTGCAACACCGTTACTTCCCGGTGTACTATCGACATCTATTAGCGTACCTGCCGTTGTATTATTTCCATCTGGATCACTTGCCTCGCTTATCTCCGCATAGTTATCCCATGCACTAGGATCCATTCCTGGCTCTAGTATTAGATCTATTAGTATTGTAATCATTTCTCCCGCAGGTAGACTTACGACATTAGTAGTGACCGTTCCTCCTGCACCTGCAGCTATTGCCGCACCCATCCACACTCCGGCATTATTAGCACTACTAGGATCGTAGCTATAACCAGCAGGAATGTAATCTGATACTTCTACATTTATCCCGTCTACACTTCCTTGGTTATACACTGTAATAGCAAAAGTTATTACATTTCCATATACGAATGGCCCAGCTGTAGAATCATCCACAAGCTTATCTAAGGCTAAATCAAATACCTCGATAAACGCAGGATCATGATCATCCTCGTCTTCTGCAGCTACATCATCATCCGCAGTATCAGGATCATTATCATTGGGTATACCTGTTCCGTCACCTTCTATTTCATCATCTGTATTTCCTTCCGGAACGCCACCTGGATCATTTCCATTTGTAGCATCTGCATTACTATCTATATCATCCATGCTAACATCCATATCATCTGGATCTTCCATGTAACTTACTTCAGCATAATTCGTATAAGCTGTACTATTTTCGCATCCATCAGGGATAGGGATAACTTCTAATTCTAATTGTAAAATTGTAGTTGCTCCTACTGATAAATCGAAAGGATCACTTACAGCAAACATAGCTGGAACACCAACTGCTGTCCAATTATTATTTATCAAAGAACTAGGAAATGCTAGACCACACGGAATATAATCCGTTACTTCTATATCGTTCAAGTCTACGTTTCCTTGATTCGTTACTTCTACCTGATACAGTACTATAGAACCATAGGAAAAAGGACCTGTTTGCATTGTAGATTTTGCTAGAGCTATATCTACTACAGGAACCGTTGCTGGATCGTGATCATCTTCATCTTCTCCAGCATCTGGGCCACCTCCATCTGCATTATCATCATCGGGGTCACCCGGTAAAACATTATTTTCATCAGCACTATTTGATCCTGGTGTGCTATCTATATCGTTTTCTGCACCGCTAGTATTTCTTACACCAGTTATTTCTGCATAGTTTATTAATTCATCTGGATCCGAAGATATCACTACAAGCTCTATCGGTAAGTCTATACAAGCATCCAGAGCTAACCCAGCTGCTGTCAATAACCCATTACCGATTGTCAAAGTAATAACTGCATCATTACCACTCGCTATCCATCCATTATTGTCACTGAAACTATATCCGTCTGGAATATAATCCGATACTTCTAAGCTATCTATTACGGTAGGTCCTTGGTTACAAATCTCTACATTGAAAGTTACTGTTTGATTTAATTGGACAGGTGTAGTCGTAAGATCTGTATCTAAGGTTTTTATTAAAGCAGCATCTAATCTACAATCTAGTACATCCACCTCTACTTCAAAACTTTTGTCATCACAATTCGTACCAGCAGGTCCATCTCCAGTTATTGTATACGTAAATGTATAAACTGTTCCTCTATTAGCTTCTGCAGCTGTAAATACGGATCCACTTAATCCACCAGAAGCATCTGTATCTGCCCAAGTACCTGTAGTACCCGTAGGAGAAAGTAAATCATTTAAGTCCACAATATTAACTCCATTTTCTGCATCGGCACAAATACTAGAAGGTGTAGTAGTAACCTCGGCAGTAATACCATTTACAACTATATCTATCATGGCATCATTAGAACAATTATTAAGGTCCGTAATCTTATACGTAACTGTATGTGTACCTACCCCTGCTGTCACAGGATCAAAAAGGCCAAAAACTGGATTAGTGATTCCTGTTCCTGACCAAGTTCCGCCTACTGGACTTGCTTGGAGCGTCTCTACTAAGCCTGCAACACAGAATGGCCCTGCTGGTAAAATACTTGGCTCAGGTAGAGCAAAAACTTCTACCATAACCGTGGCTTCATCTATACATCCTGCCGCATCTGTAGCAGAATAGCTTATTGTATAAATGCCTGACCCTGCTGCATCAACATCTAATACTGCCGTGCCATCTCCATTATCAGACAGTGCTGCACCTGCATCGGAACTGTACGTACCTCCAATTGGCGAACCAGAAAAATTCATGTCTGCCCCATCTATACAAACGTCAGCTGGATCATTTAATGTGGTATTCGGAACGATCACTGTTACAGGGTATTCACACGGATCATCTATATCTCTGGAAATTAAGGTTACTGTAAAATTATTAGAACCCGCGGTTATAGAAACTGAAGATTCATCATTTACACCATTTATACTTGCGCCACCATCTACTTGCCACTCAAAAGTAATGCTAGAGCATGGCGGTGTAAAATTTAAGGTAAAAGTTTCATTCTCACACACCTGTCCATCTCCACTGATATCGCAAGAAAATCTGCATCCATTAAATATTTCTAAATCTCCACCGACACCCTTAGGATCTAGATTATCTACGAGACCATAAGAAAAAACGCCTAGAGGATCCACAGGTGCATTCATCGTTTCTGCATTCCAAATAGCTAATCCGTGTGGTCCAGCTTCTGCTAATATATCAGCAGAACTTGTAGCAAAGTAAAGATCACAATCATCATTTCTAGGGTCGAAATAAGCAACTCCACCGTATGTGTCATCGATTCCTGCATCACCTGTAACTGAAATATCATATTCGAAAGGCGTATTGGAAAATAAATTTGTTCCCGTATTTCTTGTTATAAGATTTGTCTCTGCCCAGTGATTATACGAAGTATGCCAGCTGGCATGACAGCCTACTCTAACTCCTACCAACATCTGATCTGCTGTAGGAAAAGTAATATCACTTATAAAATATACGGTATGATTTGTAAATGAATTTCCACCTCCCGTAGGGATGGTAGCCTGTAAGGTTTCTGTACCAACAAAATTATCAGGAACCCCAGCTGGAAGTACTGTCGTATTAGAGGTACCTACAAAGGTACCACCCACTCCTAAATCTATAGAAAAAACCTGAGGAGACCCAGGATTTGTTGCGGGACTTCCTGCTCCAGGATCATCTACTAAGCCATAAAACAATCTTCCTGAACCAGGTTCTACAGCTAATCCATAAGGTGTATCTTCTAAGTCAGCAATTCCTGGAACTCCAGTGTCATATACACCAGGATCATAGGAATCTAAAATCACCCCTGCTGAATTAACTCTGTATATTCTTCCATCTTCTACGTTAGTTATAAAAAATTGATCATTGACATCATCGTATGAAATATTTCCTAATCCAACTCCTGTGTTATTTCTGGTAAGTTCTTGAACGTTATTTTCACAATCCCAATGTGCAAGAGTAGTAGCTTGTTGCGGTAATATTGTAAATACAGAAGCAGCACCCGTTATAGGATCGATACGGTAAACAGTTCCTGCATTCTCTAATTCTGTAGCACCAGGATTTAAATTTCCATAATTTAAAACTCCATCTGCAGTCATATTAACAAATCCGTAGCTAGATCCATAATTAGAAGATGCGGCAACGTAAGCTGTTCCTGTTTCTTGCACTAAGGCTACACCAAAAAGGTTGCCTATGTTCTGAATCAACCAATCCGTATGGTGCAATGCACTATCCATGTTCGTAATCTCCTCTCTCATAGTTACAGTTGTACCCGCATTTAATGACATAAATGCCATCGTATATCTTTCATTTACAGGTACATCATCCGTAACCGCACAGGTAGCAACTGCTACTCCTGGATACAAGAGAATACCGTCGGAACAAGTACCTATACCTTCTCCCCAATCTGGATTATCCAGTTGAGCAGTAATGGAATTAATATTAATAAGTATAAAGAACGCTAATGAGAAAAATTTAAAAAATATAGTACTCGAAGTAAAAACTCGAGGTTTGATACGTAGATCAATAAAATACTTCATTACTTGAGATTTTAATTTCATCGGAACTGTCTAGGCAATAGAATAACTATTAGAATAATGGACTATTCTTTTTCCGATATTAAATAAATATTTAAATAATTTGTAGGAGGGCGGGGTATGTACTAGTGTTAAAAAGCTTGGCTGTATCAGCCTAGATTGAAATTAGGTAGATTGTTATTTACATCCATCTTTTGGTTTTTTATTAATAAAAAATTTTCTATAAAAAAATTCTAATAAAAACAGGGTTACACATGAAATATTCAAAAGGAGTGTATTACTTATGGTTGTAATAAGAAAGAAAGGATTATTGAGTATTAATATAGTGTAAATATATACTAAATGAACTATCCTTTTAGAAACATATCTACGGTAGTTTTGTAAAAAAACTTACAAATACTATAAACACTTAACGCAAGGAGGTCCTATTATTTTAAATCTTATTTGTTTACTCTACAAGAAACAGAAGTATTATTTAGGTTTAAATTCAATTAGGACGCTCGTTCGTAAACTTAATTTGATCTTTTTTTTATTCTAAGAAAAATTTAATTTTTAAACATACCTTTTTAGGCCTGTCTGTACAATGTGAGATAACATATTATATTGGAGGATACATAATACCATTTCTATTTTTAGATGACGGAAAAGGATTTAGAATTGTTCAAAATGGATCAAGGCAAAAAACGTAGGCGAACCCATAGGTTCGGCGAGGCTTTTTAACGAAGAAACATGAAGAACAAAATAAATAATTACC